>ERZ773212.57-NODE-57-length-61645-cov-5.992483_pt1 | contig 61645 bp, 70 predicted proteins | sample MGYA00581005_ERZ773212 | MGnify/ENA primary metagenome ERZ773212 (study PRJEB29015, sample SAMEA2738154) | human oral metagenome | biome: human oral; feature: human-associated habitat; material: saliva | place: China | collected 2196 ... | reverse complement strand
GAGTTTTGAGAGTTTTGAGAGTTTTGAGAGTTTTGAGAGTTTTGAGAGTTTTGAGAGTTTTGATTATCTACCTCATTAGACCTCTCTTTTGATATATCTGACTTATTCTCTTCCTCATTATCTAATGCACTTTCCATCTCTGACTTATTTTCTGATGAATCATCACCCTCACCATTTGCCATGCTACTGTCATAATTAGGTGGTGAGAAGTCATTCTCACCATTACTACCCATACCACCTGCACTGGAAGAGCCACTCTCACCACCAGATGAACCCTCTCCATCACCATCTTGATTATTTTGCTGAGATTTTTCAGCCTCATCCTTGTCTAAATCATCGCCATATAAATCATTGTTTAAATCTCTCTCAGATTTATCAAACTCATCACCGTTATTATCTTCATCATATCCATTACTATATGGATTACTATCTTTTGAGCCATCACCACTAGAGTCTTTACTAGAACTTTTACTTAACGGATTATTATCTACAGGGTCAGGTACAGAAGAACCACCACCAGCACCATTAGAATTGCTCTCTTTATTTTCTTCATCTGAGTCTACAAATGTCAACTCTACAGGCTGCAAATCAAAAATATTAAAATTACCTAAATCATTACCTGTAGGTACAAATATTCTCTTTTTTAATTGTTTTTTAGCCATATTACACCTACCTTAATGATTATCAGAATCATCTAAAACAACACAAGGCTCTTCCCTAACATCCTCTACATGGAACACACCATTAACAATAGATGTTACAATTCCGAACCTTTTTTTCTTAGCAACCCACACAATATCACCAACACTAATTGATTTAGGTGAATTTCCACTAGAACCACTATCACTACTGGAACCATCCATCTCACCCATACCACTACCATCATTATCAGCTAAATCTTCCTCAGATAACTCTGTTTTATCAATCTTATTCGTATCTTCTATCCAAGAACCATAAGAAGATTCTATAGGTAATATATATTTCCTATCTAACTCAGCATAAAAATTACCACTGTCAACATATATTGGTGTATGTAGAATCTTACCATCTCCCAAGTCGGTATCATCTACTTTATCTATTTTAGTGTAATTTACACTATACACTTCTTGTACAATATACTTTCCTTTAGGTATCTCTCTATGAGATTTAACAATACCAACAACAGATGTGCCTTTAACCTTAACTAAAGTACCATCTTTTAAAATCTCTTTATCAGAAACTTTTTCTTCATCAGTAATACCACCATTTTTAGACCAATAGATTTTCCCATCGGTGATTGACCTAATAATATCATTTATTACTTTTTGAAAGATATGAGAACTACTCCTCAACTTCTTAAAAGAACCATTTATGTAAATATTGCAAAATATATCAGCACCAACATAAGGACTAATACTATCTTTCCTAGTCTCATTATAAAATTTTACTTCTGTCTCTTCACCAAACAATTTAGATACATTATCTATAGATGCTATAACAACTTCTGTCATCTCATCGAATGATTTAAAACTTTTTAGCCCCACATTATGCTGTGCCCTCAAATGAATAATATCTGTAATGCAATTACTAGGAAAAACACCGCCAATACCTTTAGCCTTATTTGAAATGTTAGGCAATCTTGATAACACTGTCTTTAACTTAGCATTAATAAACCCATCCATTACAACATTATCAACACCACCACTAGCATATGTGTCATCTAAACCAACAAAGCTATTCTTAATACTATGTACACTATTATTAGTAACTAGATGTGCCATCTCATGTGCAATAAAGAAAGTTAAAAGATAAACATAACAATCCTTCAATGACCTATACATATCACCATTATTACAGTATTCCTCTAATGCTTCCCTCAAAATAAAATCAGGGTTAAAATAATAAATGAATTTACCTGTCCTTTTATGTAGACCAACAGCCAAAGTAGAAACTGCTCTACTTCTCAGATGTTTTAAGTCATTACTTGTAAACATACTATATGCCATAATATCAAAATTATGCAAGTTTTCTTTTACAACACCTACTAAGGAATCGTATATGACATCACTATCACACTTACTTGCCAAAATATCAAAAGTCATTGTTGCATCTTTTGTATTATATTTTAAAGGTGATTCATTAAAATCTGTTACTTTAGTCCTTCCAATAAAGCCATATGTAACCCCATAACTTATCTCATCACTATACCTATCATGTACCTCTTCTATTGCTATCCTATAAGTATTAGGCATCGTATCATCAATAGTTTTATTCTTATTTGTCATAAAGAAAATCCTAACTTCTGCCTTACTATCATAAGGATTCACCATATCCTTACCAAAAGTTATCTTTTCAAAACTATTTTCATCAATAATGCTCTGAACAGCATCTAAATCGACAATCTTATTATCGCTACCCTCATTAATAGAAGGCGTATATCCACCCAAAGATTCTACATACCTATCAGACAAAGAATTAATAAAATTAATAACTCTTTTCTTTCTATCTCTAATCTTATTTGATAAACCCATATTGTCACCTCTACACTACGAATTTATCAATATAAGCACTATATGTATTGAACCCACTAAATTGCTTAACCTCGTGATTAACATAGGCATATACACTATCAGTAATCATTTTAACCCTAGTACCCTTACCAAAGTCACCCTGTAAAAATAGATACCTTACATCTGTCTTTAACCCATCAACATAAATAGTATCTTTAACCTCAACATATGTAGTGCCATTATCAACAATCTTAGAACTATAAGGGTTATAACTCCTTATAGCATTATTAATAATAGAAAAACTGTATTCTGGAGCATAACACTCAACAACATCGCCATTAGAAATGACATTATCCCCAAAATCCATACTATCTATAGGTAATCTACTTACAAAATTATCAATATAAGAAACATCCAACATAAGAATTTTACCTCTCATAAAATAATAGAGATAGTAATAGCATTTATACTATTACATATCTGCTACTACCACCTCTACTTAAAATACTAAACTATAAAACTGTAAACTTAGATTTACTAATACTTTTCTTTGTTTTTTTGCTATCACTAATTAGTTTTCGAATATTATCAATATATTCTTTAGTAACACGAGTACCATAATCACTTGTGATATCTATAATCCAATCATCACCCACAGCCTCTGCCATTTCATACATCTTTTCAATATCTTCACCAGACAATCGCAAGAAAAGAACCATATTATCAGCATTAGGTAATATATCCTTAATACCACTCAAAAACATAGCATAATTCTTGTTAGGTAAAGATGTTCCATGTATATCCATAAAATCTTTACACAAACCTAAACAGTAATTAACAATCTTTTCAGTATTACCACTAAACTTAGAGAAATTCCTTTGTACTAACTTCATATAAGGAATAATCAAAGTATCATCTTTTAACTGTTCTATAGTAATATCTTCGTCTAATCCTGTACCAAAAGTATTGTTAAAGTATTTTGTAAACTCACCAAGAATACTCTCACCTAGATACATTTTGAAAATATCTTCACGTTTATTAGAAGTCTTGATATCTAAACTCCTAATAAAATCTGCTAAATCCTGAACCAAATCAAGAGTATTACTACACTCATCTCTATCATCAGATGACATAGCCTTTAAGTTGTACTGTTTTAAATCTAAAGAACAAGCCTCCAAACTATCTACAATATCACTTGCAGAAATTGAAGTACCACCTACTTTTACAGAATCATTTATTAATAAAGACTCCCATAAGTCTTTACCATACAACAATGAATCTATAAACTTAATAGTTTTTTGAACTTGAACTTCTAATGAATTAAACTGCCTATCAAATACCAAGTTTTCATATTGTGCTTGAACATCGTCAGTAAACAATATTTTACCATTGAAAGCCTTCGGCATAAAACCTTTAGATGTATTCCTACCACGCATAGATTTTATATCTTTTGACAGCTGTAACATATTACGAGTAGAAGGTTGTGCATCTTCTAATGTACGTTTTTCTACACTAGCCATAATTTTTAAAGCCTGTTTAGTATCTAAATCTTTAAAGAAATCTAGTAATGTACCATCAATAGTACCATCTTCTCTCTCAGACTCCATAAAACTAATCCAAGACTTAACATCCTGCTCATCATATTCTTTTTTCCAATAAATAGAGAACCTAGCGGCAAATGCAGGGTCTAGTGTACCAGTATCACCATAACCACCACCATCTTCTTCCATACCTTCCCAAGCCATATTACAAGCTGCGATGATTTTTACTCTGTCTTTATACTCAGAAAAATCTACACCACCAAACCTACTATCTGAAACAGCCTCAAAAACGGCAGAAGTAACAGTACTTGATTGAACCCTATTAACTTCATCAAAGAATAAAATAACTTCTCTACCCTCTTTAAGTGCAGTGATAAACCTATCCTTAACAGTCTTGTCTGGCGCCCTCAAAGTCAATAAATCTGTCATACCATATTTGATATCACTAGAAACACTTTTTACAATATTCTGTAATTCTTTAGAAACCTCTTCTAAACCTGACCCCTTTAATATACCACCACCAACATATTCAGTTAATGATTGTTTAACAGGCATACCCATAAGGTCAACAGCATCTTTACTAGCTAAGTTTACATTGATTAAAACTGGCTCTAAACCAGTACGTAACTTAACTTTTTTCATATATGCTTTAACCCTGCTGGTCTTACCTAATGATGACGGCCCGATTAACATGGCAGGAGAATTATTCTCTAAAGCAGTATCTAGAAAATCACTTACAGTATCTTCTACTGGTTCTTTAACAGAATCATATTCTTTATATCCTTTTGATTCTAAGAAAGGTAAAAACTTATCACAACACCACTTAGATATATAACCCTCAACTAATCTACGCTTATATAACTTCTCTTCTGCACCATCTTTACCATCATTGTCAATACTAGCACTCTCATCAATAGAATACAAGTACTCAGACAACATATCCCATGTACGATAATTAGGGAAAACTGCTGTTCTTTGTTCATTATCTGATAATCCATTAGCAATAGCATCTATTACAGGTTTATCATTATATACATAATCCCTATTCTTCTCTAAGAACTCTAATACTACTGGGTGTATATTAGGTGTATCTGTAAATCCTTTCTTAGATGTTAAAGATTTTGCCCACTCAAACCATCTATCTTGAACATCTTCAGGATATACCTTCAAAGGAATGAACCTATTGGAGTACGCAACATCAAGGTCAGTATTAACATCATATAATGTCTCTAACTCCATCTTATACTCTTCACGTTCTAAACCCTTTTGAATATCTAGGTTTGTAGCGGCAACAAATTTACACCCATTAAATGTCATATCATTTAATCTTTTTTGATTCAATAATTGTACAAGAATACCATTAACACCTTTATTAGAGCAACGTGTAATTTCATCAAAGAATAGTACTGGTGTTTTCATGTACTCCTTATATTGTAATTGTAATTTTACAATCTTCTCTCTCTGCTCATCTGATATGGTTTGTTGCTCTTTCTCAACTACATTACCATCAGAGGCTACATCTTTTTCAATATACCCCTTTTGTAAAATATCTTCTAATTTTTGATAAGACTGCTTACAAAACTCACGGAAACCATCAGAACATACAACCAATTCTTCCATAGGACAAGCATAGCTATATTTCTTACCCTCTACCTCACCAATTTGAAATAGACCACTATAATCCAACCTAGAAGTAAATGCAACCCTAAAGTCAACCATTCTGTAATTATACTTTTTACACAATTCTTTAATTGTAGCAGATTTGAAAACAGCGGTTGGCCCTATTAAAAGTGGAACAACTTCCCTACCACCACTTTTAATTTCCTCACCTTCAGGTAAAGAGAAATAAGCATCTAACCAAGTGTAAATTGCATCCTTACCTTTAACTTCCTCAGCATAGTTATCTTTACCATTCTTACGTCTATCTTTTAACAGTTGTAATGTATCAGCAGCTGACTCCATAATATAACTTTCATCAATATGCTCATTATCATACAACCAATCATTTATATTTACATCCCTAGACTTTCTATCAGAATCTTCTAGAATAAGGAAATCTTTTGCTACATCATAAGGAACTTCGATACCATTACCGCAAGCATTTATAAAAGTATCTGTAATAATATTCTCTGAATCAAAACCGCCATTACAATATAAAGTAGCACATAGACTGTCATTCACTTCTTCACAATTAATTGAATTAGAAATTCCTTGATAATCTAATTCAATAATATCTACAGTAACTTCCTGCCCATAAATACCATTAAATACATCTTTTACAACACTAGGAACTTCCATTAAAAATAGTGTGTTACTAGGTAATACCCTATATGCCTTTAAGACATGACTATCACCCTTAGTATCCACATCAAAATCAGTCTTTGTAACTTCAAACCCAAAAAATTCAGAAATATTATGAACTTCCCTAATATTCCTTACAAAATCAGCCCTATCAATAAAAGGGAAAAAGTTATTAATACTATACATCTATATCCCCTATATTACTTAAAATCTAAAATAGACATTATTCTCTTCATTGTAGAGAAATAATATTTCATCAAATTACTATCTACTACCAAATTCAACCAATCATCTATAGTCTTATTGTCAAACTCTTCAAAAGATAGAATGTATTTTAAAATTGATTGGCCTATACCAATCTCACTTATTGTTAGATTATCAACATTCAAACCCACTCTTTTCATCTCACTATATGTAGATACATATAATGTAACTAATTTTGTCAATAAAACAAACCTTAAAAAGTGTACCCCTATCAATAACCTTAAATTATCCTCTTTACCACCTTGAAACTCTTGTATCCTTGACTCAACTTCTTTTAAATAAGACCTAAGAGCCTTTAACTTGACATCTCTAACAAACCATTTATATTTTGTAGGAAAGACTTTTTCAAGTACAATACTATCCAACTCAAACCCACCATTATTTGCCATTGTATCAAGCTCAGTATCTAACTCATTCTTAGCATACTTGATAAAATCCATAGCCTGTGGTCTAAACTTGCCAAAAATAGAATCGCCACTTGTTAGAAACTTTCGTAATTCTATCAAAGTCTTATCCTTATAAAATAAGTAACCCCTCAACTGCAACCCCCTCAATCTCTATTAAATAAATTCAATAATGACTTACTAAACGTATTAAATGTCTTACACACATTGTATATCCTTGACACACCAACATGAACAAAATTAGACTGTCCATCTATTATTGGTTTTCTATACAAAGACATCCCATCAATTAAACACTGCACATTCTTATCGTAATCTAATGTATACTTACAAAACTCAACAACACTTATATTATTATCACTAAGCATATCAAGTATCCCTAACCCACTTAATATATACTCAACTAAATATGTATTATTGCTATCTATGGCAAAAACAAATATGTCATACTTATCTTTATATTTCAACAACTGAATACAATTATATACAAATATCTGTGATTTATCATTACTACTATAACAACTAGACTGTATCTTCAAAGCACATCTAACAATACTATCCATATTAGACAATACATTTGACCTCTTTAAATTTTTAAACATTATAACTCTCTGCCTCAAAAACAAAGCATAAGACATTAATGCATTTAAGTATACACAAGGAATACCTTTACTCAAATAATACAAATACAGCATCTCAACATTACTATCTGAATATTGATATAAATTCTTGATTGAAAATTCACCACTTGAAAACAACATAAGATAATTAGAGTACATCTCATCATATGAACTCTCTAATATAAAATTGTTAAAGAAAAACATTGCCTGTCTTGTAAAGGTCTGATGTATAACTAAACACTTATTAATAAATTTATATAAGTACAAAGTATTGCTATACATAACTTTATGAATTAAAGGGTCATTAATAAACGTATCTTTTTCTGACTCTTTTTGCTTAACAATCTCATATACAATAGAATTGCTAGTATCAACATCACAATTAAAATTACACTTATACATCTCAACTAATATCTTATCAAAATTGTATATAGTATTAACTGTATCATATTTAAGTAAACCTAGCAGATACTTAACATCAAACCAATCAGGCAACCTTTTAATCTCTAACACATTACATAATAATTTGCCAACATTTCCAACTAAAATATAATCATCTGATTCAACATTTAAACCAAAAGCTATATTAAATGTCTTTGTATCAACACATATACCAAAAAGATTAATAAATGTTGCATCATTATCAATAACTCTATCAATCACTAGGTAATTTTTATCAATATCTAACCCATTCTTTATCTTGACAGACCTATTTGCTATCTGCACACTTCTTATAAATGAATTACTCAAACCTAAATTCTTATGTAACCCATCTAACTCATCTATCTGAATAAAGTATCTATTATCTTTAGTAATTATATCCATTAGAGTCTCTCGATACTATAAGAACTGTTTTAATAATTTAGCACTCAACTTACTTACCAACATCAATACTCTCCTAAGTACTTTCTTATCAGCTTGTAATTGCAACTCTGTACCAGTCAAATTAACAACATTATCACTACCATCAACAGTATCAGACACAGGCATTAGTTTTAGTGATTCAAGACTTCCTCTCTCGATAACATCAAATAATGAATTTACTACTGCATTATTTTTCTCAGGTTTATATACTTTTAACTTCTTATCATATGTCTTAATTGCAGACTCAAAGAATAAACTCCTCTCTTCCTCATTAGACATATCATATGATGATATATTAAAAGTAGACTCACCATTATCCATATACCTTAAAGCATCTATATTAGCCATAGCCTGTACTTCTTCATCACTCATATCAATAGTATCAACTAAATCAAACGTATCATACATATCCACATTTGACTCCATAACATCCCTAAAAGAAGAAGTAATATCAATATTTTTAAGAGCTTCAAAAGCAGGGCAATTTATAGGGTAATCATAATAAGGAATATTAATACTAATCCCACCAAAAGAAACAGATACAGGAGAAGTAACTTTATCTAACAACTTAGCACTAGAGAAATCTTCATTATCAAGACTAGACTCATCATTCTCATAAATCTCATAGCAATCCCTAAAGCCTTTAAAGAATTTCTTATCCCCTAACTGTAACCTCATGATATATGACAATGTATCAATAGTACCTAATGCACCTTTAATTCTAGCATAGTTATCAGCAACAATCCCCCAATAAGTGAATAAGTATTTTAACACAATTAGAGGAACATCATTGCCACCTAAATCACCTTTGGCATCTCTAATAACTTCATCCTTACTTTTAACGATATTGTATACAACACTATCAGGTAAAACAGTATTATTATCCTCAGATGAATTATCTTCTGTATAGGCTCTAACAATATCACTAAAAATACTACTCCCTAGAATCTCCTGAACTGTTCTACTACTATCATTACTATCAATTTCTTTTTGCATCTGATAAAGACCACCACATTTCATAGCAGTCGCTACAGCCCTTGCAATATCATACCCAGCAGAAGAACCGAAAACACTATTAGCTACCTCACTAACCAAATTATCACTAATAAAAGTATTATCACTCCTTCTAACCTTTATATTCAGACTTAAAATCCAATCAGGGTTATATAAGTTATAAACTTGAAAACTCCCACTATATGACTTTACATAGGAACAAAAATCCTCACCAACATCCATACCAAACAACTTGTATGTCTGTACATCAGAATCTTCATAACTACACATAATCTCTTCACCTTCAACAACAGCAAAACCTGACGGTAAAGATTCTTGTGTATTACTAACTGACTTATCATTAGCCTTACTAATTTCTAAATTTCTAAAAAGACTGGTATAGATATTCTTAGCCTCTTTATTCTTAATATTAGTATCTTTTAAATCCGGTAAATGATAAATATCCCTAAGTTTATCACCAAAAATACTTCTAACAGATGGAGAGTCTAATTTAAATTTTAATAAATACCTAGACAAAATTCATACTCCTTACACAAAAAATAAACTCATATAAATTTACTAATTTTATATATATTACCTATGCCTACTAACCTTATTTGCCCTAATCTTAGACCTTGCTCTATTATTCCTAGACTTAGCAATCCCTTTACCCAAACCTTTCCAATGACTTCTCTTAGAAATTACTTCCTTTTCCCTCAACTTACTTAGATTTGTATTTCCCTTAGTCCTCATCTTACCAACAACTCTAGATTTGAATAAATCAGAAGATATTTTAGCATTATTAAACATAATAACTGTCAATACAGCTATCAAATGCTTGCATATAGTACCCTCTAATCTAGGGTTTTTGATTTTAGGGAATCTATTCTCCTTATCTAAGCCATACCCCATATTCCAAGCCATATATTTATAGCCTTTATATAAAAAATCTTCACAACTACAATATACAGATAAATCCCCATTTAATAATAATCGAGTTATCTCACTCTTTTTAAACTCTTTTAAAGCACCTATATCTTTAACATCATTCAATTTTATAAGTTGCTGATATTTCTTATTCGGAGTGTATTGACTATTCGTTAAGAACTCTACACACCCATCATTATTAACACCTACATATTTAGTGATTAACTTTTTCGCTCTCTTTTTTCTAGCACTATCAGCACCCTGTAATAACTCCTTCTTAGTAGCCTCATTAATCTCTTGTAATGTGTGCCCTTCTTTAAGATACTTATCATATCTACCATCAAAAGCTATTGCTTGATATTTAGTCATGAAATCTTCATAGTATCTAGCATCTCTGTCAGTATCTATTAAAAAAGAAAAAGGGAGATGCTCACCCAGAACATCCCCCAAGTCAAGGCTAAATGAATTTTTTGTATCTCTCAGTAACAAATTTTTTGAACTCATTCTTACCCTCATCTAAACCATCATTAATAAACTTACCAAGTATAACATATAATTCCTTAACAGGATAATCCTCAATAGACCTACCAGTTATTTGTGCCTCTATGATATTATGTGTTAAAAGAGAGCTACAAGCCTTCATAGAGGATATTACATCAAAGTCATCAGAATTAATAATATTTTTAATAACCCTACCTGGTTCCTTCTTAATTATAGAAAGAATCATATCTTTATCTAAAGAATAATCTTTACCACTAATAATCTGACTTTCAATCTCTTTTACCAACTCTATATCATTATTTAATATAGCCTCCTCTAGCCTATCAAATAATGAATTATTTAATAACTCTGACATAATAATCACCTTTATACTTATCTCGTAACTTTAAATTCTTCTTAATGTAATAGGAATCTACATCTATTTCATTAATCCTACGAATCTTTTGTACCTCACCATTTAATTTAAATAAAGCATATTTATCACATTTACTATGACAACCAATGTATCTATCAGAACAATCCTTACAAGGAACATATCTAGCCAAAGTGTAGCACCACCATTTAATAAAGTAAAATCATATACTATTATTATACATTAATGTCCATACATTAACAACTAATACATTTCACTATCTTCAGGCTCACTACTAGCAAAATCTTCTTCATTATACGAACCATCTTCAATAGACTTGATTATCTCTTTAAACTTATCTGTAGCTACATCACTAGGGTCTACATTTATAAGATTTAACATCGACTTCAACCACTTAGCCTTGTCAATATAATCAGCATAAGATTCTAAAAAAGCACTACTTGAATCAATCATTTGTAGATTTGAAACAAACTCTTCAACTTTTGTTGATGTCTCACTTGTAGGTAATGGTCTCATCCTAATACTAAAAGCACCAACATCAGAACCTCTACCCCTATATTTTAAGTAATTCTCAACTAAATCTGTAATACCATTAATCAAGATTTGTTGAACCCTAGAAACAGAACGAGCATACCTTAAATCCTGTTTAACAAGGGAATTATTACCCATAGAACCTAATGATTCTGCAAAACCTAAATACTGTTTAGGAACTTTTAAACTAGCAAAAAGTTTATCAGTAAAGTAATCAACATCAACAATAGACTGCACGTCTACACCATCACCAATACTCTCTACTGTAACATCACCCTTACCATCTCTTGTAGGAAGATAAATATTACTATTTATAGGAATTGGAGATGGGTCAGACCTAAACCCTACACCTTTTTGCATCTTAGTATTAGCTTGAAATCTCCTTCTAACATCTGATAACATTTGTTGTGTTTGTCCTGCACCAGCATTCCCTACCTCAACCTTTACAATGTTAAATTGTGTAGACCTTGCAATACGTGATAAAACAAGAATATTATCAATTAAAGCATTAATCCTAAACATAGTCCTAGCACTATCTACTATAGAAGTACCTACTACACGATAACAAGTAACCTCTTCTCGTGTGTTATCAGCCTTCTTAACATTTAACTTAATTTTTTCCCTCTTAGATAGTTTAGATGATATAAAATGAACAAATTCATCACTCTTCTCGAACCTAGCACTACCACTTATACCACTACCAACAGTACCAAACTGACCAGCATCTTGATATGAACCACTCTCAAAGGCATAATCCTCATCCTCATATCCTAATACGTTCCCCATATACTCAATCCTAGAAACAAGGTAGGGATTTATTACATCTTCATAATAAACAGACTTTATACCACTCTTTTCAGAACCAGCATAATACTCTCTTCTCCTAAGTTTAAAATCACCATGCTTAACAATCTCATACGCCCAAGACCAAAGCCTATCTTCTATATTGATATTATTTCTCAAAAAATCTTCTATAAATTTCTTTAACCCCTCATCAGTAGAATCTACCATAATAGCAAAATGAGTTGTTTCATCAACTGTACAAGAATCATCTGCTAGAATCTCCATAGCTGCACCTATAACAGAATCCTTAGACATTTCTTCATTCTCTAAAAATATATCACTTAAACTATAATCACCACGAATACCATCAATAACTTGTCCAAGAGCATTTGTATCATCATTACCTAATAACTGTTGTAAATTACTAGGTGAAAGATTAACTTTCCCCTCATTAATACTTTGCTTTGAGTGTATAGATTCAATACTTCCATCAAAAAATGAACCTACCCTACCATCTTCAACGATTTTAACTTCCCTTATGATATCATCTGTAGTATTCTCTTTTATTGTATTTAAATCTTCTATTGTATCACTCTGACTACTATTATCGGTAATATTTCCTCTTTTACCAACAAATAAATCATACCATGCCATATAATACCCTCTTACTAATATCTAAAATTATTAATACCATAGATTTCAATATCTTCTATCATATCATCAATTTGCCTATCAATCATCTCTTCAACAGAAATATCATTAGGTGTATCTATACCTGCATATGAACCTATCCTATTTGCAATAAGAAAATCATTAAAAGTACCTTTATTTCCCTCTGCATCAGAAACAGTACTCTGTAAAGCATTTTGAATAGCACCACATAAACTATCTGACACGTCTTTAGAGCCTACCCTAGTCCCTGTTACACCATCATTTCCTTTACCATCATAATCTACGAAACCTGCATCTGTAACTACTTTAGGGTGGTCTACCTTACGTTTAACCCTATCATGTAAAAGATTAAGTAACTCATACCTCAAAATAGGATAGTCATATAACTTAATCCTCTTCTCATACATAATCTCTACTAAATCAAGGTAAGGTCTATCAGTTCTATCTACTGACAAATAACCAACATTAAACCCCATCTCTTCAAGAATCTGTCTTGATTCCTCAGAATTGAATATATCATATGTCAACTTACCTATCCGCATACCAACTGTATTAGCAAGATAAATGACAAAATTACGTATCTTATATATAGCTATCTTCTTAGGTGGTTTAGGTGGATTGATACGTAGCATAAAATCAACACCAAAAACTGGCTTCTTAACACCATCTTCTTCAATGATATCATCAACATATACACTAGATATACCAGTACTATCTGTCCTAAACGATTGGTCAATATGTAAATATCTAGGTCTCTCAGGATACTTTAACCTAAAATCATCTCTTAAATAATCCTTAACTTGAATATCATCACCAGTAGAAATTATTATCTCTTTAGAAACGAATGGGTGATGCCTATTCTCATCAACACAATCTTGTAATACCATAGGAGAACTGAATAGTTTACCTTGTGAGCCTGTAGATACACCACCAATATCCTGTAAAGACCTCAATAAGTTAGTCTCAAAACCGGCTCTTAAATCTACTGGAACTCTTAGGAATTTTGTCTGCATATGTGGCGGTAATTCTTCAATAGCCTTATTAATATATTTATAATCTTCTAATCCATCAATATACTTCTGCTTCCCTAATCCCTCAGAAACCCTAAAGTTATTTACATCGTCTGTAGAATTAACGATATTAGCCTCTAAATAATTAGAACCTTTAAACACGTAGAAGAACTTTTTACTAAAATTATTCGGTTTGACGTCCCATTGAGCTGGTGCGGCAACAATTGTATGTGGGTCATTTCTTGATAGGCGTATTTGTCTTTCTGTGGCAGAATTTTCAAAGGTTGCTGATGAAACTAAAATGTTTAATGAATGATTAACACCACCATCAACAATAAACCTAGAATTAGACCTATTAACTATATTAGCATATAAGTCTGTTGCTTTTTCACTATCATTAGATGGCCCATTACCACCCAAAAAGTTTGCTTCGTCTAGCATTGAACATATAACAGACATACCGATACTATCACTAGCACTAGAACCATACGCAAAATTAATACCCTCAGGGAATACTAATAAAGATGACAATCTCTGATTACGTAAAAAATTCTCATTAAAATAAGGAGAACTATCTACCAAAGACCTAAACTCACCATACCCAGTACGTTCAGCTTGTTTTTGACTTACTGAAAAATATAAGAACATGATATTAGTTTTAGACATCAAATTAAACATAGCATTAATATTTTTAAAACAAGACAATTCATACAACTTACGCATCATGATTAATTCAGCGACTGTTGATTTGCCGACCCCGATTGAACCACTTAATATGACGGAATTAATCTTTTCAGTATCTTTTCTAGTATCTCTAAAGATATCTACTATAAAATCTTTCCAGTATGGGTATATACTTTTTTGGTCTGTCCCTATGTAATAATCAGAATTAACCCACTCTTCAATTCTTACAATATCACGTATCTGCTCATACTTACCAGACTCTTCCCTCTTGTGCATCTCCTCTTTAAGAAGTGCGATAAAGTACTCTCTCTCCTTATCAGTCATGGAAGTATAAGAACTAGAAGAGCCTAATAAATCCTCAACTCTACTATTCATCTATCAACCTTCCATTTTCTGAACTGCTGTCAAAATATCTTTGAGTTTTTCTGTAGGTACTGATGATAATAGTAATGCTAACTTATCAACCTCACTCGTACCATCATTATATCTTCTACGTTGTTGCTCTAAAGCTAAAACAGTCCTTTGATTAATCTTAGCAAGCTCTGCATACATAGTAAATGCAGTTCTTACCCTATTCTCTAACTCATAGGGAGATAAATTTAGCACAGCCTCTTCATTAAACAACATCTCATTAGCACCATCTAAAAACTTCTTTAATTTTGTCATTAAATCAAAATTATTCATGGTACTATGTGATAATCCATATTTGAATTTAACATCTGAGGAACTTACATATCTATTTAAATCATCAGATGGTGTTAAATCTTTACCATCAATCCACCGACTTAAATCAGTACCTACATCACCACTACCCTTAAAAGTATTCTCCGTATCCTCATTCTTTCTATTCAATACCTCTATAGCAGTTGCTAGATTTGATAAAGAACTCTGAACAGAACTTCCATTTTTCTTCTTACTACTAACTAACCCACTACTCTCTTCTTCAACATCTTCTGTATCATTAACACTACACTCTACATCTATAGTGTTATCACTTTCCTTAGTATCATCATTTGTATCACTACCTTTTGAAAGTATTGATATCAAATCTTCATTATCAATAGGAGATGTCATTAATTATCCTCAACACAACCCTCTTTAACACTACTCTTATTTTCACAAGATTTTATATTTTCTATATAATTCTCTAAAGCAACACCACTTAACTCATCTTCAATACCAAGTACTTTAGAAACCTTTAACACAATTCTTTTAATTGCTAACTCTGTTTTCTTATACACACTACCTGCATCAACTATAGAACCATTTGTAAAATTTGATTTTTTAACATACAGAAATATTTTAATATAATTAATATCCCTCTCTAAAGCTCTATTACTAGGTATTGTAAAGTTTGTACCACTACATATGTCTACAAACTTTAAATAATCATCACCAAGTAAATACCTAACAAATTCTAATACAGGATTTCCTATACTAATCTGTAAATACTCAGCAAATAAATCCTTCTCATCATCACTCATAGTAATGGTAGAAAGAGAACCAAAAGAACTACTCATATCTATATAACCCCTAATCTAAACCATTCTGTAACATTACACTCATCTCATGTTGCTTCAATTCCCAAAACAACAGACCTAAAGCACGTTGCACAATATCTTCCCTACAAGAAATGTCTACCCTAATAGATGTGTCAACCTTCTCTTTTTCCACATAACCATCAATAGTAAATCCATAGTACTTTAGTTTTTTAATAACCTCATCTTCAATAAAATTACCAAACTGCTTAGAAAACTTCATGCATATTAAATGAACTAAAGAGTAATCTATCTTAGCTACTTCATCTTCAAAATAAAAATCTAATTTTCCACCATCATCAAAAGTATTATCTATATCAACAGTATCAAACTTATTTTTATGATATAAATAATTATGTATGTCATTCCTCATACCAGTATACAAAAAAGTACACAAATTACCTTTATCGCTTCTAAAATTATCAGAATGAATCATCCTAATAGCCTTTAGAACACCTATAGAAACTAAATCATCCTTATCAGCTGTACTCGCATAAAAGTGCTTTCTAACAATAATCTCTGCTAAAGTTATTAATTTCTTAGATAATACCTCTTCATTATTTAAATCATCTTCATATAATTGTAAAGCCATTCAATATTCCCCAAACTATAATAATTATAAGACCAAAACACTCTTAATACTATTATAACACAAAAATAGAGTAGATATCACATATCTACTCTATTATATACAAACAATCTATGTTTTACACACTTTTAGGTATAATGTTATCAATAAATGAGTATTTTCTATCTAACTCATCTTTTAAAACACTAAGAGGGTCTAAGTTATCACTCAATAACATATCTAAATTAGATTTAGAGAAACCACTCATCAACACTAACCCCTTCTCATTCTGTTGTAAAGGAATTGTATTATCATATGAACCGACATTCCAAAAAACTAACCTAGGTAAACTATACCCTTCTTCTTTATATTGTCTTGACAAAGTATCAAATAAAGACTCACCATACCTACCCATAGCACTATCAAATTGCATATCTGAAACAACTAAAACAGTTTTAGGTAAATCCTCTTGTTTCATTTTATGTTTTATAGCTGTCTCTAAGATTAAATGAAAAACACTTGCAACATCAGTATTACTACAATCAGTATATCTATGTCTCAATTCACGCAACCTATCATGTAATGTATCAAAACTAGATAAATCAACGAATTTTGGACTGTGGCTAAATGTAATAAACTTATTTTTAAATTCTTTAGATTTATTATGTTGTGCAGTATACAATGTTAAAGAATCTCCAACATCCATAACACTAACACTTGAAGATGTACTAACACCACATAACATAGACGAACTACCATCACGCACAACTAGAATATCTTCATAACTTTCAGGCACTTCCTGAGCATCCCACAACGCCTCTAATGTATCATCTAAAGGCAATACAATACTTCTCCAACCATAAGAATCAATATACTTATTAATGATATCATACAAATACATGCTATTAGCATTAATTTTAGCCCTACCATTTTTAACAGACTCTAAAAATGAATTTCTCCTATCAGAATCATGATTTATAAAAGCATCCTTATAGATGAGATTTGCCTTAGATGGAACTTTATTATAATCAATATCTTCCCACATATTTCTAGACATCTTACGCTCTACAACATCTAAATGTTTACGTAGAGCTGATAGGTACTTTCTATACAACTTAGAAGTCAGTCTTAAAGATTTTCTAAAAGCCTTAGCCATATTTCTAGTATCACTAGATGAAGTGTTTTCAGATGGCAACCATTTTGCTAACAATGAGATAGATTTACCACCTTCAAAGCCTCTAATATCATCTAGAAACTGTGCTTTTAAATATTCAAACAACAATTCTTTAGATTTACTGTTTTTAGTTTTATACCAAAGATATAATAAATCATCATATCTTCCGATATCTTCTAACTTCTTAGATAGTAATAATCTATCAAAAACCTCAAAAGCATTATCAGCTATATATTTTAAAATAATACGATAAGACGAACGCTCTCCCATACCACCTCGAATATCCCTAAGATACATTAACCACTTTAATGCATAATTAGAATCTTCTTGTACAGCATCAGAAAACATTTTAATGATTTCTTTAGCACTATCAACATTACCATTATCCATATGAATTACTGATAATTTACGTAACTTAGGTACTGAATTATTAATATCTACTAGGTAACTACCACTTGTAGCATAGGCAACCGCATCATTCTCTGTCAATACTTTTTCATTATTCTTTAATGCTTCCATAAAATTCATAATTCAATCTCCTTCTCTTATTAATGAATATAAACAGGGAGTACAATACCAGCTCTTAACAATCTATCAGTAACAAGTTTGACATGATTTCTAAAGATTTTATCCAAAGACCTTATGAATGTTAAAAACCCTTTTCTTTTTCCATATTGTGATTCCAACATAGATATTTGATAAGAATAATACCCTAACAACTTATTATACATTTCATTATAAGTTAAACCCTCGACAATGAAATTTTCAGGCAACATCATAATACTCTCAAAATCTTTCACATAAATACATGAACTTATTTCATCTAATATTAAGTTAAAATTAGCTTCTGCACTCTTTAATATGTCATCAAAAGAGTACTTTTCAATATCTTCATTTTCAAGCAAAAAAATACCACCCTATAAATATCCTAATCACATCAAAATTTACAACTATACTCACATCTACTAGATTAGCATTTTCATACAAGACCCGATACAAATCTAGTAATTGTTGTAAATTATATGATATGACCTTAACAGATACTACAAGGTGGTATTTATAATAGTTAAAGCTATAAACTTTACTACTTTCATTCTCATCTTTTTTACCATGATTATATATTGCTGTATGGGTCTTATATATTTAAAAGGAGATTAAATTATGAACTAGACACTGTTTTTTAGAATAATCTTGACTGTGGCATTCTTTATAAAATAAATTGCTGTCAGTGTCTAAATCTCCTATCAATTACAATGAATACTAGACTCGTTACTTATTCCCAGAAAGTACTAATTGCTGTCAGAGTCTAAAATTGTAAATCAAATTTTAATAATAGACACCACACTTAGGAGTGTAATAATAGAGGTTGTTAAGCACACTATATTTTATGTGGTGTCTAACTATATTTATATAATACCACACAATATTATATAAATCAACACTAAATTACAAAAAATTATAAAACTTTACTATCTAACAGGTTTTCCATATCTACCCACACTACTTTGAACACCAACAGCACTCTGTTGCTTTTTCTTATCCAAAGCTCCTCTAACTACTTTATACAAATTCAATAATGTAGCCTGTGTATATGGTGTATCGACAAACATATTCTTAACCCAAACTGACATATAGCATTGAGCGATAATATTAAAATCACCATTATAAGTGTCAATAAGTCTCTGAATATCTTTATGTCTACAATCAAATCCACAATATGAACGTAAACTTTCAGTCATAACAATAGACCAATCAGATTGAAGATTATCTTTAGGAATACTTAACAAGTCATTAATAGTACTTAATATAATATCTTTATTATTGTTATATACTGCAATCAAATAATCACAGAATAATGTTATAGAAGATTTAATACTATCCCTAAAATCCTCTTCACCTAATAGTAAATACTTATCTAATAGCATATGTGCATTACGCATATGTCCACCAGACCTATCAGCTATTAACAACTTAATCTCATCAGAAAGATTTAAACCCCTCTCATCAGATACTCTGGTTAAATTCTCTACAATAGCTTCTACAGGAACATCATTGAAATTAATCTCCAATGCCCTACTACGTATAGTCGGTAGTAACTTTTGAGGGTCTGTAGTAGCTAAGATATAAATAGTTTTACCTTTTGTTTCTTCAAACATTTTAAGCATGGCTGCCTGAGCCTGACTAGATACTGTATGCACTTCGTCTAAGGTTACAACTCTCCAATAATCACCATACTCTACAGTGAATATATCTCGCAACTCTTTAATCTTTTCCACATTACCGACAACTGTAGAATCGAACTCATAATAAAAAGGTGAATTTAATAAATCATAATTTTCATCTTTAATCCCATTTAACTCTCTACCGACAATTCTAGATGAAGTTGTGTTATGATTTATAATACCATTAGCAACAAATGAATGTATTGTATCTACAGTCAAATCATACACGATATCTTCTATACCATTATCAACTATTTTAGAAACCTTTGAAAAATGGTATTTACTTAATAAATCTCTAAACTTTTCTACTTTACTATATCTACTAAAGTCAATACTACAAATATCACCCTCATCTAGTATATCTTGAAAATGCTCTACCTTCATTATCTTATTACGATAATTTTTTATAAAATTGAATGTATTCTTGATACTACGATATGCACTAAACGGTATATCACCTTTATAGTTATCAATGAAAACACTATTTATATATCTTGCAATATCTCTAGTATATAAGTTGTTAGGTATATACTCATCACACCCTCTATCAACTATATCTCTGTACTGTGATAATAATGTTTTGTTTTTTAAATTTAATTCCTCTAAAATAAAATACCTACTATCAGTCAACTCAATATCTATTTCGGCACGATTACCATATAAATTTTTAATTGAATTTATACACCCATACAATGATAATAGATTCTGAATATCTATTGCTATACTCTTAGTGAGTTTAGTTATACTAAATGTACTAACACCAAGAAAATCAAATAGAGAACTTATGAACCCTTTTATATACTCTTTATTCGATGAAAACACATTTTCAGGTATAGTATCTATATTAAAACCATTATCAATAATAAAATCCTTAATACCGTCACCATGAATGATACCATCATGATAACAATCACTACGTACAATACTGCTAATATAATCATTAATATCACTATTATCAGTATGTACATTTATAATATCATCTAGACTCTTAACATACCTTTTATTAATAAGTAAATAAGATACTACACTACCACAAAAATACCCTTTATCAAACTCACTTACATTTTCATTAAAAAAAGAATACTCTTTTGTTGCACTAGAGAATAGTATGTCATCATTCTTAGGAATGGCAACATAATCATCAGTAGTTATCCTATCCAACCTTTTCCATGATAGCCCATCATTATCAAATACCCTAACTCTATGGTTTTGTGTACCACTAATAGAAAATTCTTTAGAACTAACCTTTATAACCTTTTTATTCCCACCATAATAATGATGAGTTGCTAAATTACCACCTAACACACGAATATCACTATTAGAAATACTCATAAACCCATCATTATCATATGATGGGTTATTAACAATATCTTCTATTTTCAAGTATCCCTTATTTGTATGAACCCTAGTTCCTCTAGAAACACATTTACCAGTACCAAAACTACCACAAAACAATAACACCTTTGGTGCTTTTTCAGGATTCCTAATAATAGCCTTTATTAACTTTTTAGCCTCTTCCTGACCAGCCATATCATCTAAAGTCTTAGGTCTTAATTCTTGACTTAGCATACAATTCTATCCTCTAATACACATCTTGAATTTTTATCATCTTAAATAGTTTGATAAAATTAACATTCTTCATAATATCATCAACACAATCACCCTCATGAAATTCTGTGTCTTTAATATACCTTAAAATACCTATAAAAAATACTATGTCATTTGTTAGGGTGCAATCTTTGAATATGCTCCCTTTTCTACATAAACACATTAGACTCTCACCTCTAACCCAAAACTTAGGTACTAAGAATTGAGAGTCAATGCCAACCAACTTAACGTAACAAAAACCTTTACCTACATCATTAAAGTTATCTATCTTATAGATATTACAATAACCCATCAAACACCATACCTCTTATAAATATTATGCAAAGCCTCGTTGCTACCTTCCTCTAAAGTCTTTACATATTCTTTAGCTTTGCTCATAGCCACACTCTCATCAAACTCATCTTTTAGTCTTTCAACCTCACATCTATAGATGCACTCTAACAATTTTTTATGTAAACATTCAGCAACAACTTCTCCCTCACTGCTATCCCACTTAAAAGCATTGTTACAAAATGCTCTAGCAGAGCGAATAGTCTAGTTATCTAACATACCACAATTATTAATATCATCTACATGACCTTTTGACATTCTTCTAAATTCACCATAGATATCCATAATAAAAATCTCCTTTATAAAAATCTAAAATTAAACATAACTTGAAAACAAAATTAATAGTGTAAATTGACAGCCTTTCCATCATCCTCATAATGAAGATATACAGGGTCTCCATCTTTCTTACCACTATCATCTTTCTTTAATTTAGGGTATTTTGTTTTAAATGAATTAAATGTATACCCACCATTATAATGAAAGTGTATAGTTTCAGCAAAAGCACTTCCAACACCAAAAACAAAAACACCTACCAATGATAAAGCAATTAATTTTTTCATTTTATTCTCCTTCTCCTTTGATTTAAATATCACTATCACTACACCATCATTATAACATACCAATATCATATTGTAAAGTTTTGTTAAGTTATAAAATGACAAAAAATTAGGACAGTGAATTTAATCACTGTCCTAATAACACTATGCTTTTAAATTAGTGCCATAAGCATCACGGTACATACCTTCTACATTCTTTGTATTGACATTTACTCGTTCTACTTTATGAATTTCACCCTCTGAACCACTCTCATGCTTAATAACAAATCTTTGTGCATCTTCAACATCTTTTAATTCAGGTTTAAACTCTTTAATAGCTTTAACCATATTAGCATCCATTACTGCACCATTTTGTAAAGCACGATATACAGCTGTTGCGAACTCATAACGTGTCATAGACTTATCACCTTTAAATGTACCATCTGGATAACCAACTAAATATCCTTTATCGGATAAGTCTTTAACAAAGTCATATGCCCAATGCCCTTTAGGTACATCAGGGAACACTACATCATAGTCAGTTCCATTAGTATGATTTAAACTCTTGACAAGATTATCATATTTTTGAGCCAATGCCTCATATTTTTTAGCTAAATCTTGAACATCTTTAGCCACAGCTACATTAGAATTAGTAACTTGCTTATATGATTTACCTACACGGAATGTAGCACCAGCATTAATCATATTATCTCCAGTGCCAAACGTAGCACCTAGAGATAATAATGTATTTTCATTAGGGTGTGCGAACACACCAACTGCGACAGCATTAGAACCCTTATAGTTACCATAACCTACGGAATATTCAACTTTTTCATTAGGGTTAAAAGATAATGGGTGCAAGGCACTCAAAGCAGCGGCATTAGCACCTACATGAGCAACCTGTTTATCTGTATAGTTATTAGCTTTTACAGAAATACTATCACCAACATTACTAATCGTATCCTTCAACTGTTTAACATTAACAACATCTGTATCTTTAGTACCTGCTTTGACATCATGAATTTGTTGTCCACCAGCACTAATATCTGTAGTAGTAAAACGAATAGTAGCATTATCATCAGATACTTGCATACCCTCATTATTGAATGTAGCCTGTGTTAGTGTATCAGTATTTTCAATTTGAATACCTGTAGGTTTAATATTAATATGCTCACTACCATTAAAGAAATAAGCACCATCTTTATTAATACCAGCATGAGTATTATCTGTAACTTTACCAAACTCAACAGCATCCATATCTTTTAATGTTTTATTAACATTAACTTTATACTCTTTTCTTCCAGAGTCATTGTCTTTAGATGTAACAGTTGTATTAACGCCATCAACTAAAGTATTATACTTTTGAGCTTCAAGAGCTACATCATATAACTGAGAACCATTAACAGCATCAGTAGAAGTAGAGGAAACTCTACCAGCAGAAACATTTTGTAATTGTCTTGTGTACTCTGTAACACCACCAGCACCAGCTCGACCATGTGTACCAAAAGACACTACACTATCAGGTGTAGAACCTGCGAAGTTAGAGTTAGAGAAACGAATATCTGTAGCATTATCTTTTACTGTAGATGTACCAACAGCCAATTCTGTTACAGAATTAGTACCAATAGCCACACCATTTTGAACATCTGCAATAGTGTTGTTACCAAAAGCTAAAGCATCAATCTGTGTAGCATTTGCATGAGTACCGATAGCAACTGCCCCTTGACCTTTTGTTTGAGAATTAGAACCAAAGATGAGTTGCTCTTTAGAACCATCTAACACTTTATTATTATAACCTACTACAGCACCATGCCCTGTAGCAACTGTACCATTATTAGCACCAACAACTACAGTATTCTCACTTGTTATATTGTTTGCTCTGCCAAGTACTACAGAACTTTCACCACTAACATAAGCACCATTACCAATTGCAATAGTGTCATAAGCATTAGTTCGTGCTTGACTACCGATAGCTACTGTATACTCAACCAAAGCTTCAGCACTAGAACCAAATGCAAAGGTATCTCTACCAACAGCTTTAGATTTATCCCCACCTACAAAAGAATTCTCCCCATTGTTGATGTTACCTTGACCGAATGTCAAAGAATTAGGCATTTTAGTAGTATTTGTATCACCTAATGTCATAGAACTTGTAGCAGTTGCATCAGCTACATTATTACTACCAATCACAGAACCATAATCTCCATTAGATACATTATTGTATCCAACATTTGAACCACTAGCCAAAGCACAACTAGAAATCGATGCTACAACTGCGGTTGCTAATAATACCCTGTTCATTTTCATAATTCACATCTCCTTGTATTAAATAGAAATTGTTTGTATAAGGAACATTACTATATATGTTGTGCGTTATTAAGTCTACAACACTACCCTAATTATTGTAAACTTATGTAATGTTCCTTATGTACCAATAATAACACACACTTTATATTTTGTAAACACTAAAAACTAAAAATACACAAAAAAAGTGAGTAATTTTTAAAACTACTCACCACACACTTATAATTTTATACTATTTTTAATATTGTAGATTTTACTATAAATATACTTTATATCGTCTTCAATAACATCAATATTATGTAATACTCTATTATTCTTCTCAAAGACGATACACCTTTTTATAACATCATAATACATATAGACAGTATTAAACTCATGATACCTAACAATAATTAAATCTCTCTTGTATCCACCTAAAGTATAAGGAATATACTCAATGACAAAAGAACCATACACACCATCACCAAAAGAGTAAATCTCTCTTGACTCTGGAGCAATTACACTGCTACAAACACAATCACAATGAATGAATCTTAATAGAGCATTGTGTAAATCAACTATTTCTGAGTCAACCAATACCATCACCTACTTTATAATACGCTTTAACTTTACTAATATTTTCAGTATCTATTGTACCAATCATATCATTAAATCTTTTAACAGCTAAGTAATCATAAAACCTATATGTATCACTATCAAAAGAATGTTTAATATACTCAACAACATTATCCCTAGATATAGAATATATGTCCTCAATATATAAACATATATGTTTAGTATCTATTACCTCATATGTATGAAAATGACCAAAAAACCACTTAAATGATTTTCCACTAAGATATTCCTCTACACCATCTAGAATATCCCTAACCTTACATCTATCACCAAAAGGTTTAATTGTTTTCATCTTATTTAATGTCATATTACTACAAGTATGTGTTAGTACATAATCTAGATTCTTACCACTATCTAAAGACTTTTCTAACCTACCAATATCATCTACATCAGGCAACTCTTCATTCCAATATGTACTACCTAACACACGGTACTCTTTGTCTACAGAGGTTGCTCCACCAAAACACAAAAAATTATGTCCTTCAATTTTATAGATATTCCCTCTAATTAGATGAAAGCACCTATCTGCCAACTTATGAACTCTATTTCCCCATTTAGTACATATTTCTTGTTTATTCAAATAATCAAAATTCTCATGATTACCATCTATAAAAGCGATATTATAATTTAATCTACTTATATACTCTAATGACTCCCTTTGTTGCTCAGTATCACTAAACATGATACCAAAATCGCCTAGTACGATTACTGTATCATTATATTTAATATTAATACCACTCTTCTTTAAATTCTCTTTCATTATCTGTGTGATATCACCATGAATATCACCGATAAGATATATCATACAAACCTCACTTCAACAATCTAAATGTTCTTTCAATCTCTCTTAATGTCTTAATCTTATAGTATTCTTCTTTATCTAGGTGATAAAAATAATAGTTAAGGTGATTTATATAAGACCACAAACATAAAACTACTACGAATACTAAAAACTCTAAGATACCAATATCTTTGGACTTATTATAAAAACCTATAATTAGTAAACACATAAAAGATAAATCGACTATCATACAAAAGATAAACTTCAATCGTATTTTAATCATAACCAATCACCCTCACCATACCCATCACAGTCCCACAAATACTCGGAATAAGACTCATATTTTTTACTTGTACTTCTATCTTTACCCTTACACACATCGATATAACCTACACTACAACTATCACTGTTATAGAAACTGCCCTTAAAATAAAGATTATACTTCTTACTCAACTTAACTAAATATGGAACATCTAATCTCCAAGCCCACCCCATAGCAAACACAGCAATATACTCACCATCTGATGATTTATCAATAACACTATCGGTAAATGAGAATAGTACATTATTCTCTACACCCTTTAATACATACACATTATTAAAAGTACCACTATCATACCCATAAGAAATTGCCACATACCCATCATCACGATATAAAGACACACCTTTGTTAACTTCATGAGATAGTTTATTATTATTGTACACCTTCATAGTAATTACATCATTTAAAAACCTATTGATATCATCATATGAACCCTTAACTCTCATATACCCTCTATACCAACTTGGCATAACATCACATCCTTTGTATTGTAAACCTGTCATAACTTCGTAAATATATTATACACTAAAATGACTATTATATACAAAAAATTGAGGTAATTCCCTATACGAAAATACCTCAATCTATGCATAACTATACAGATAATTGTAAACCTAGAACATATCTAAGGTATGAACTATCTAACTATTAACTTTTTAAATAATTTAAAGCTAAACTCTCAATAAGGTCTAATAACTCATACTCAGCATGAAGTGTAATAGCCTCTTCACCATTAGCACTATCCTTATTAGCTTGTGACTCATTAAAATCATTTTTAGCCTTACTCTTCATAGCAGATACCAAGTCTAAAAACCGACTACAATTTAACTCTCTAGTCTCATTAATATTATTAAGAACATTAATATCTACATATTTAGAATCTAGAAACCTTTTATCCACACCAACACCTACTTACAATCTATCAATTAAATCTTCTATTGCATATGTGATTGTATCAGCCATACCACAACCATACAACTGCATAGCTATATAGTCATCAATATATACATCCTCACAATACCCCAAATCTTTTGAAAATGCCACCTGTAATGAGTTTTTACCATCTTCATGATATTTCATACTAATATACCTATAACCCTCGTTATAGAACGATATAAGCAATATTTTAGTAGCACTATCTCCTAAATGTATCTTCTTCGTATCTACACGAAATGATAATATCAAATCATAGATTATAAAGTAGAACTCTTTAAGCATATATATGAATATACATAAACCTATAAAGCCAACTACTACAAACCCTACAAATTGACATATGAATATAAAAGTATCCATGTAACACCTTACCTCTTCATGTATCTGCATAGACTATACATTTATTTATAATACTATATCTAATCACCAAAGAAAATAATGTCTCTTACAAACTCTTCAATAGCCTCTTGAACATCCTCACTACTAACAGAATTATGTAATCGTACTAAATCTTGAATGAATCCCCATGTATCTTTAACACGAATATACTCAGCATAATTATTGCTATCAATTCTATTGATTAACAACTTCATAACAAATGAGGATAACTCATCATCAGTATAATTATTAGAATTATCTACAACATCACAAACAGCTTCAGCAACATCTGTATCACACACGATATCACCTTCATCATAATCATAGGTGGATTTAAAATTACTATTTACAGAATCTCTAAGCATATTTTCCCAGTCCTCACATAACCTACTTCTAACAATAATCACTTTGTTATTAATATCCTTAATTAATTCATCAACAGACCTATAACTCAAATAATACTTACCCTTTAACTCATCAAAAGGCATACCACTATTAACATCTAAAACAAACTCATCTAATCTACTTAAAATACTTTTGAAAGTATACATATTAACTAAGAAGTTATAGATTGTATCATCCCTAGAAACTACTCTAACACCATTATCATTGTAATTCTTAATAAAATCTGTGTATTCATCAAACTTATATCTACTGAAATTATCTCGCATGAACATATCTAACACTTCTTGATATAATTTCAAAGATTTATCCACATCAACACCATTAGAATGATACTTATAGCTTACAAGCTCACTATACATTGAGGTAATGTAAATACGTTTCTTAACAGTACAAGTGTCCTCAAAAATATTGTTAGAAAATATGTATAACATCTTACTATACTTTCTAAGCACACCCTTAAACTGCTCTACATAACCAAGAATATAATCAGAATAGTCCTCATAAACATCTCTACCATATAAACATCGATATAGATTGCAAACTCTAATATCAAACTCTCTATCAGAAATACTAATACCCTCTACAAGATAATGTAAATGATTAACAATACCAACATTATAATATCTCACAAAAATGTTAGTTACTATATTTCTAAGTTTAATATTATTTTTCTTTACTAGGATAAATAATATATCAAAGACATCTTTTTTCTCAAAGTCCCACACATCCTCAAAAATGTCTAGATACTTACATAATCGTTGAAAATGACTATAATGCCCCTTAATTTTATCTAAACTATTTCCATCTAACACTGTATTCTCAAAAGCCTCTTGTGAGCCAAAACTTCGACTATTTCTATACTCACTAGACTGCACATACATTAAAAAATTCTCAACAGCTTTTCTGTTATACTTACTTGAAAATTGCTTAACTTGTGTAATACCCATACCATAATCTCCTTTACTATTTAAAATAATTAATATGTTATTACACACCTATTATAACCAACTTTACAAAATATTACAATAAAAAAAGAGATATCTATTATAGATATCTCTTTTACTCTATTGAGGAATGTTTTCAGTATACACTACCTCAAACTTCAACATATTATCCTCTTTAGTTTTAACCCGTTTAACATCAGGCCCATTAAAGTCTTTAAATGAATCAGAACAGAATTTTTTTACAACCCGTTTTACAACTTTTGTAACATCACTCACACTCTGAGCTTCATCTCCAACACCATCATTAGTCAACGCATATACATAAAACGTATATTCATTAAACTCACCTTCAGTACTAGGTACAAAGAAGTATTTACTTCCAACATATTTTTGATAATTAGAATTAATGATTGTATTAAGTGGGTCTGTACTATCCTCACCCTCATTAATACCTTCAATCAACTCTTGATTATCTAACTCATCTTGAAATTCCTCTTCGGCATTTTTTTGAAAATCTGACTTTTCAACACCTTCATTAAGAACACTTTTACGTTTCTCTAATAAAGCATCTGCTACACTGTTAGCATTTAAAATACTCAAAATATCACCTCTTAGTGATTAACAGACTCTTTAAAAGATTTACTAGCTGTAAATTTAGGTGATTTTTTAGCTGAAATTACAATAGATTCACCTGTTTTAGGGTTGCGTCCTTTACGTTCGCCACGAGCTACTTGTTCAAAAGAACCAAACCCATGAATAGAAACTTTTTCACCTTTAACTACTTCTTCAGTAATAGCGTCAAACAAACCACTAACAACTTCAACAGCTTGTGATTTTTTAGCTAATAAACCTTTTGAAACCAATACTTCTGCTAATTCTACTTTATTCATAATACTTAAACCTCTTTCTTAATCTCTAGTGTGTGCTTTATAAGAATCTCTATCTTACGTGGACTAAAACAAACACCTTAAACCTTAAAATTCATACTAAAACCATTATACTTTAATACACTTAAAATTTGCAACTATTTAAAAGAACTTAGTTGCGATATAAATTGTATTACCCTTAGTTTGAAATTTAACAAAATCTTTTACATTAGACTTCAAACTACTAATAAGCTCTTTAATAATAGAAGAATCGCCTACAGTTAGCTCAATTATAACTTGATATTGATAAGACCTACCCTTGAAATCAAATGAAACATTAGGTTTTATAGAAATTGAATACCCTTCCTCTGATAACTCATACTTATAATCATCAAGCACATCAGCAAAAGAGTCTAAATTACTAATATACTCTGCAACTTGATTAGCAACCTCTAGGTTAAATGTACCCATATTAAAGAAAGGCTTACTCTTTGACTCAATCCCTCTTAAAATCTCAAAAGACAAAGATGATGCATCACTATCTATGATATCTGAAATATCGATTGACTCATTAACACAAGACTCAACTACTTTACGTTGTTCTACAGACTTATCAAACGCATTAACAGTAATAGTAGACTGCATATATTGAACACTACCTATACGTACTTTAGACACTTGAAAATTAACATCATACTCAAATTTAGCCAAAGAGTTTAATTTTTCAATCACATCATCAACTACATCTTCTGATAACTCTGTATCAGCAATAACAGTAATAACCATAGTATTATCTTCTAACACTACATCACTCTTAACAACAGTACCATCAAAATCTTGTGTTACGATATCCACAAACTCTTGCGTATCTGTAACATAGTCACCTAACTGAACTACAGTACTTTCATTATCTAATGCTTCTAACAATCTTCTCATTAACTATACCCCTCTTTATAAAAGTAAATACAATATTATATAACAAAATATAATAGCATATGTTTAAAAATACTACTAACACTTTTACTATACATACTATAACCACCACGACTAACTTAATTTAATCTTACTCTTACCATCTTTATAAATATAACAAAAAGCACTTCCCCTTTTAGCTTTAAGAATTTTTTCTATTTTATTGCAATTTCTAGCTCCACCAAAATCAAATGTAACTGCAAACCCATCATCTGTGACTGAAACCTCAAAATTAACACATAAATCAGCTATCTGCCCAACAACATACTCATACTTATCTCCATAGCTACGTTTAAAGTTTTTGATAAGAATATTAAACATATATTCCATAACAAGCACAGTATCATTTAATATACGTGTATAACCGGTAATAACTTCTCTACCTGTATCAATGTCAGCAAAATCTGCACCCTGAGTACAATACGTATCAGTTATCAGCTTACAACCATCTAACTTAGGGTTATTTATATCAAAAGTCATTTTTCCTTCACAGGCAAGCCCAAGAATAGATTTCATAGTATCTTTATCTGGTACCTTAAAAATAAAACACCTACATAAATCAGTGAAATCACGCACTTCAGAAATCATAATAAAACTGTCACCATCACCAAGACAAATCATGCAAAGTCTCCTACCATTAGGATTTTTATTCTTTAAATTCTTTGTCCAACTAATAACATTGTCTACAAAACCCTTATTAAAACTTGACCTATTGTAAAAAGACTTTTCAGCTTTAATATATTTATTAGGTATAAAGTCTATATCACGCTTTAACAATGCTTCAACTAACTTATCAACATCTTTATTTTTTTTTATCCTTAGTCATAGACTTCATATCTTCATTAACTTCAATATCTTTCAATGATTCTATAATATTAAAATATCCCATTTATTCACCTTAAATATAAAATATCAACACTTTATTTAATCAAAAAATCAATACTACTCGAATGACTCTACTACCTTTCTCTTAGCTACATCACTAGATAATGCTTTGATATTAATAGTTGTTTGTACATAAGGCTCGCCACCAACCTTAACACTACTCACATTAAAGTTAGAATCAATATCACAAGTAATAATAGTATGTAAATACTCTACAACAGCATCCTCTAACCCACTATCAAACCCAACATTAGACAACACTGTTACAGACATAGTGTTCTCTTCAATAATCACATCAACAGATGAAATTTTAACAGTATCACTATATTTCCTAACAATATTCTCAATATCTACACTATTAATACATACTTGAAGATTAATAGCATCAACTGCCTCTAAAATTTTACGCATAATCTATACAACACCTCTTAACATCACCTACAAATATAAATGCTAAATGCAATAAAAGTATCATAAGGTATGATACCCTTACACTGCCCACCTTTAAAAGACCTTCTTAAAAAATCTTTAATCTTATCATAAAACACACTACCCTCATACAAACCACTCTCAGTAGTGAAATCTAATGTACAATATAAAGATAAGCTTGTTTTACTCTTATTTACAACAACACCACACTCTAAGGTATAATCTCTTCCTATTTTAAACCCTAATTTGCCCATCTCATCATATATATATCTCTATTAATAAGTTTATTGTTAGCAACAAAAGATTTTAACATAAAATCAATATTTATAAACTTTCGTTCCGATATATCAAACCCTACATCAGAATAAAACGAAATATTATACTTTTTCATTCTATGTAAAAAATCATCAATATCACTAAAACCACCACTATTAACGATATCTACTATGTAAAGTAAACATTTCCGTATCGTATCTACCCTACCATTAACTTGATATACAAAACCAACACAGCAATCACCATAAGAAACATTTCCAACATCAGTAACAACTACTTTATCAGTAGCTATGAAACTAATAATAACCTTATCATTACTACGCATATTATGATTAATTGCATTAAAATCACTAGCAGATAATTTATTAGTAAATGATACAGATGAAAGGTCGGAGTATTTTACTCCTTGATTAGATAACTTAATACTAGACATATCTTCATTGATTAATGAATCTATTATACTATTCTTTATACTCATCTAACACTCTTCATTAATGTATAGACTAAACATTATCTTATTTTTTAATCTTAATAACATTGAACATTTTCCAGTATTCTCACAATCTCTCAACACATCACACAATGTATCATACACATCACTATTTTCTTCATTATCTGATATAAACTCTATTGTATTCTCTATATAAACTCTATCAGAATTTATATCTGTAAACACACAATAGGTAAATTTATAATCTTTATTTTCCCTCAAATTAGACTTAGCTAACTCATCTCTCACTTCAGAAACTGTCTTACTCTCTAACTCGACATTATTAATTACTTTAGGTATATCAACGAACTTCTTACTCTTACCATTAAATCCAACATGAGAATAAAAACTATAACTACTATCAATTATCAAAGACCTAAAATCTCTAATATCTTGAATGTTCCCTCTATGAAACATATCCTTTATATTATTGAGATACTGTTTGTTTAAATTACTGTTAAGTGTATACATAAAACCAATACAATAATAAGAATATATATTCTTATAATGTAAATCTACGACAGCTACCTTATCATCACCTGCAAAGGACAATATCATATACTTATCAATCATAACAGAACTATTAAGCTCACTATAGTCTCTCTTAGTAGCTTTAAGAGTAAACTCATCATCAGTATACTCACTATATATGATTTTATTATTAGCCTTATTGATACTTGACATATCTTCATGTATCATAGAATCCCTATTCATTAAGGATTCTATGATTTGATATTTTACACTCATATGCCACACCTAAACCCTAAATGTAAATGTAACATCATATTTTCCAAAATCATTGATGTTCATACTAACAAACTTATTATCCAATTTACCACTTACACCATCTAACATACTAAAATCTTCAATAGCAAGACTCAGATTAAAACAAAATCTACCCATAGAATCAATCACTAACTCTATCAATGAATCAGCAACATTTTTTGCATTATTACCATCACTAAAGAACTTTACTAAATATGGATACTGATTGATTTGTTCAAGTAAACTACCTACTATAATCTCTTTAGCTTGTTTATCATTCGTAGCATACTTGTCAATCATTACATCAAATACAGTATATCCCCTAAAGTCAAGTACACTCCTATCATAATGATATTGAAAATCTAAGAAGTCTTTATACGAATTGCACTTATCAAAATATTTAATAATGTCCCTATATTCAGTAGAATTAGACCATTGTAATACATTTACAACACCATCTGAGGCATAATCAAATACTAAGACAGACCCTAACCTAGACTCATCATCTTTAAACACAAACGCTACAGAGTGTTTAAAGAATTTTGCCATAACAATAAACTTACTATCAAATTTAACAGCTCTAGAAAATATGTCAGGTTTACACCCCTTTTTAAATTTACAATCTTTTGATGTATTAGACATTGTAAAATCAGTCTTTAGGTATGACACTATAGATTTAACATCTTCACTTGTTATATCATCAAATATTTTAGCATTTCCTTTATTATTTTTTCGTAATGACATCATATCCTCATTGATTAATGATTCAATGATATTACTAATATTATTCACTAACACGTATCTCCATAATAACCATATATATCGGAACTATTACTCCCTTTTATATACCTGACATTACCATTAAAAGATGTCCTTAATACTATTACGCTATTTGTATTACCAACCACACGAAATCCTACTGAAACCTCACTCCCACTAATAGCATACTTGATATAAAAATACCCAGTATCTACCTTATCAATATCATCCTTAATAGCATTATTGACAACATCTTCCTGTATTCCATCAAATAATAACCCTATCGAAATATCGACAACATCTGATACATTACTTATGAGTTGTAATGTCTTATTATCAACCAAAGTATATGATAACAATTTACCCTTAACAAATTTAGTTATCTCATCTAAATTACTGTTACGTCTAAGTACTCTACTATCAATACTATTATAAGCACTCTCAATATCACTACACTTATATATTAATAAACAGCCATACCTACACTCACTACTAGATAGAATATGTATTGCAAGAGTATTATTAGAACACCTATACACATCACACCCATATATCAGAATATTACAATGTGTTTTCTCTAACCACTGCAACTGTTTAAGACTTGTATATTTAGTGTTATTAAAAAACTTATACCCAAAGAACTCAGGTTTTAACTTTCTAACCTTCTCTTTTAACTTATCTAAAGGTGATTTTCTACTCTCTACTGTCTGTTTAACAGACATCATATCCTCACAAATAAGTGTATCTATGATTTTATTTGCTATACTCATATTATACACACCTAACACATACTAAATTCTATTGTTAAATCCTCACCAATAGAATAAGACTTAATTATTGAATCTTTTACAACACACTTAGTATCAATCGTATTTAATATATCTCCCAAAGCAGAATCTAAATCTCCACCTTTTACACTACTTGTCATGACACTACACTTAATGTCTAACCTAGGCACATATTGAACACTTTTAAGAATATAAGTACAGTAACACGTAACTTTACTGTAATCACAACGATATGAATTTAAAACCCTACTTACATATCCCATAGCTTTAACACATACAGTATCAACATACTCATGCATAGCATCTTTAACATACATAAACTTATGTAGTTTTTTATCATATACAATATATGATAAAGGAGTCAAACCCTTAAATACACCACTAGCAGTAGATGTACTCAATGAACGTACCAAAGCATCACATGAACTACTATCACCCAAAGAGAAAACACTGCCAATACAATACTGACTACTACTATGTTTCAATAATGGTACAACACAAATGGTATCCTTATGTACAGAATACATAAATTCACCTAACTGTTGTATATCTCTATTAAACTTTGTCATTAACGATTTAGGTACATCATCAATCATCTCTAATGTACCATCATTACTCTCTCTAATAACATTATTAATTCTAATAGGAGTTTTATTAACACTATTAGCGGATAACATTGATGACATATCTTCATTGATTAATGAATCTATTATACTATTCTTTATACTCATCTAATTAATAACCTACAACACAATATCAAAAGTTATAGACGTTACATCTTTATTTGTAACTCTTGAAATTCCATATTTCTTTTTATCATCCAATAACGTATCATACACATAATCTATACATGAACAGATATCATCAAAATTTCCATCAATTTTAATTGTATCTACCTCGCAATCAAGTATCACTTCAATAGCATCATCATATATCACACCTCTAATAGTAACATCACATACAACATCACTAACATCCATATTATTACCAGTAAATGCACTAGAAATTAAAGCTAATATACTTGGTAATTTGTCATCCATGCTCTTATTAATAGCCTCATCAAAACTTACAATTTTCTTAGTTTTTGTATCATATGCTACACACCCATCTTCTGATAGTGATGTAAACAGTTTTTTAAAATCATTATATAAATCAGTTATTACATAATCATTAATCTCCTTAAACTGAGATACAATCCCAAAGCAAAAATTTGATGTATTCTTACTTAATGGAATGACACACATCATATCATAACCTATTACAGAGTATACAAAAAATCTTTCTCAATTACAATATTCTTATTAAACTTTGAAATTAAAGAGTTAGAAATCCCTGCACCTCTCTTAGCTAAGTTAAATGTACTATTAGAGATTTTATATGGTATCTTACCATTTTTATGAGAAATACTCTTCATATCTTCGTTAATAGTAACTAAAGATTCTATAATATTATTAATTTTATTCATATTATTCATATTATTCATATTATTCATATATCACACCTACTAATATCTAAAAACAACTTTTGTGCCAACTACACATACACTATTCTTATCACTATACATGACATCACTTATTGACATTAAATAATTACTAATAGCATCACCATTCTTTAATGTCTCATAAAATGTACTAGCTGACGCACTACTTTTAAAATCTAAAATTACACGAAACTCTAAATCACAACCATAAGAACACCCCATAGAACTCTCTTCTATAGATATACTTTTCAACTCTTTCTTATAATCAATACCACTATCTTCTGTTTGTAAAAATTTAGCTACATTCTTAATAGGCTGTAATGACTCTATCCACTCTCTAGCTGTCAATATTGTTCCCTTATGTAACATATAAGAACATTTATACTTAGCACCATATGTATTAGAGATATACTTATCAATATCCCCTACAGTGATAAAATTACTATAATTAATAGCATATTGTATGAAACCTTTAATATCTTTACTATTCTTAAATTCAAAACACACTACACTATACACAAGTTTTAACCCACTACAGGTAGAATCTCTATTGAACGGAAACAAAATCACTAAAATCTTATCTTTTATAAAATATTTACGATTGTTATGCCCATTATACATAGGAATGGTATTCTTATCACTAAATGAAACTTTAGTACCACTTAGCCCTAGCACATCACCCCTATCAGCATCTTTATTCTGAAATTTAATTGGTATCCCTTTTATTTTACCACTACTCAATGACTGTAAAGCATCATCAACAGATTTAGAAATAGCATTACTAATAAGAGAATTACTAAATTTACCATATAGTGATGCCATATCTTCATTGACAAGAGAATCTATAATATCACTTTTTACACTCATACCTATTAACTATATCCTAACTCATACGAACTATCAATATTCAACCCATATTTCTTACAAGCATCATAAATATGTTTAGATAACCATAGATTATCAGCATTACTACAAATATAATTCCAACAAGCATTGACATCTTTAATCTTACCTTTATAGGTAGTAACATCAGTGGTATACCCACCATTAGAACCATAATTATCAGTTTGTGCATATACCTGTAATTTATTACCTTTAAGTTTAACACTAGAATTATCTTTTAAACATATACTACCACTCTTCTTATCATATAGAGGGTTATCTATAATATTAGGTACTTGTAATTCAATAACAATCTCAGTAAACCCACGATAACTATGACTCACACCTATAAAACTATTAAATCCATCTTCTGTATCTGTAGTAATCTGCATCAACATGGATAAATTAGCATAGTCAACTTTATGAAACACATTTTTATGTTCATCACCAATCCGTCTAGCTATATCATCCACATAATCTCCATAATACTGTTCTATTTGGTCTGCAATATCCTCACTAAATTCTATCTTAAATCGTGTAATATTCACACCTACGGCATTAACTTTCCTACCCTTAGATACCTTAAAATCTGCTTTAGGGAAGTTTGACGCTAACTCAGATGTATATCCCTGTAACACAATACTCAATGCATTAGAAATCTTCTTAATCAGTTTGTCATCATTAAGAATTTTCTTAACATACGGCACACAATCTACTTTAACACCACTATTCTTAACCTGCTTCTTAACAGACATCATATCCTCATTAATCAATGAATCTATGATATTACTAATATTGCTCTTCAACTACTATTCCCTTTCTATCTAAAATGTAACAACCAAAGTACTTAAATCTCCCATATACTCAATCCGTATATATTGACTATCTTTACCTCTATAATTACTCAAAGATTTTAAATGTAACTCTAAATCCTTATTATCTTTCAAACATTTTGCAAAATTACAATAACAATTAACAATAACAGGTGAGTCTAATCCACCACCATTTGACTCAACACTAATAGTTACATTACATTTACGCAAATCTGTATAACTATCCCCATATATAGGACTTAATAGAGAATCTCCATTAAAAAGAGCTGATAATGCATCTAAATCTCTCTTAATAACAGGTATTATATAATTCATGTAACCATTAATAGTAGTAAACTCCTTCTTATTATCTATATAGACACATTTATCAAAAAGATTTTGACTTTCTATTAAATCTTTAGCTTTCGTGTAAAAATGATATTTGTCTAACTCATTAATAAAAGCATCTAACCTATCCCTACTATCAAATGAAATAACATTTGCATACAAACCTCTAGATGACATTGTTTGTATAGCTTCCTCACCAACTATAACCTTATTCTCACTATCAATGACACCTACAACAAATGCACCAATAAACCTAATATGTTTATTAGCCTCACGTATCCAACTATCTTTTACTCTCTTACCATCTTTAAGTATTTTTACATAATACTCTCTAGGTACCTTGAATGTATTCTTCCCATTAACAGAAGATACGCTTCTCATATCCTCATTAACCATGCTATTAACCCTAGTATGTAATGACTCTATAATTGACTGTACACTACTCAAATTCTAACCACACCACCTCAATATTGAATAATAATACAAACTATTTTCTTATGTGTGCCTATTTCTGCATAACGTATACATTTAAAATGAATATACTGTATAATTAACTATAATAAGTAACTATCTATATATTAAAAATAACACACCCTATACTATTATATAGAATGTGTTATATTGTATCTTAAAACTTTATGACTATATTAAGGTTTAATATCTATAGTATACTTACCACTATGTAAATTGGCCTCATGAAACAAGAAAACATCACCATACACTTCACAGTATGTTTTTAAATCAAACAATATACTTGATAAATTAAAGTTACTCAAATTAATAGGTGTAGCATTACCATATCGACTATAACATATAAAAGGCTTCTTATCACTCTCAACACTTTTACCAATATTTAATGTCACTAATGGAACTATATCTTCTAACACCTTTCTAAATGATGTTATCTTAGACCTACATTCCACAATATTCTCTATATCCTCATAAAACTGATTAGCACAATCTTCTGAAACCTTAGCTATATCCCTATAATATGGTGTATTTTCAGCTTTTATAGAATTAAACAATTCCGCAGAAACTTTAAACAAGTCTTTAGATGTCATATTTTGTAACTTATCTAAACCAAAGCTACCGATAACACGATTAAAATCCTCTTCAGTCTGAATATTATACTCCTGCAACACTCTAGGTATATTATTTTTATTAACAATATCATAGAAACGATGCACCCTTGTGTCAGAGGTAATATCTACTAAAAATATTAAAAATGCTAGATAATCATGTAACTCATAATAATTATTATAATAACCCCTACCACGCACTGCAAAATCAGTAACCCTATATCCTATACTAACAAAATCCCCTTTAGTAACTATATGTAAATCACTAGGAATATACATTACCCTTAATCCAGTAGTTATACTAATACTCCTATCAAGATGGCGAATAACAATTTTAACATTATTTCTTGACTTTCTTGAAAAATAAAAATATTCTTCTTTATTACTTTTAAATTTATCTTTTAAAGTTTTATATATCTTATGTATTAGAACCTTAGTATCTCTATCTAACACCAAACCACCCACACTCTCTATTAAATGAGATATAATGTATTATTTTTATACTCATCTACATTTCTAAAACTAAAATCAACCTCTATATGCCTAGTTTTAAAATTACCTTTACTATTCACAAGTTCAGACAAATCAAAAGACATAGGGTTATTCTTAGCACCCTTTAATATCTTCCATTTAGCTGATGATACAAGACTATTATACATAGTGAACCTATTTTTCTTAAAATCTAAATTCGCAAGTAATAACACTCTATCTCTACCCTGTATCTCAGCATTACGTATATACACCCTAGATAGTAAATCATTGACAGCATTACTTAACTGCTTATCTAAATACCTAGCTATACAGTCTAATAGTCTATCCCTCTCATCAGATAGTTCAGGTGTACTTTTATTATACATCCCTAACAAACTAGCTAACTCATCATTTTTACCATTAGTAATAATACCACTATTAATACCCTTATCAATAACAAACCTAAACACATCTTTGAGTTCCTTTACTAATTTTGTATAACTACCAATATCATCAGTAACTTTACTCATTACATTATTAAAATACTCTAAAGCAAGGACATATAAAACATCTTCTAAAGAATTACTCCTAGAATCTTCAATATATAAGTTATTATAAGGTATTTTATCAAAGTCAACACCAATCAATACTTTATCTTTATCATCAATAATAATAAAACTATCATCAGGAAATGTGTTTACAAACACACGAGGAAACCAACGAAACATAGAGTTCATTTTAAAAACCTCTGTTTGAAAATATGTATTAACATCACGTCCATACAACCGAATCTCAGAATGACTAAGCCACTTTTTTATATCTCTCAGTACTTTACGTACCAATACTTTATTATCTCGCACTAAATTACTCATGAAATAACAGAGTCCCCTACTAAATTAGGATATAGACAACTAATCCCACTAAACAACAATCTACCTGTACTATCATTTCTCGTAATGATATTACTTATATCATACATATCAACATGACTACTTTTACTTGACAATGTTACTTTATCAAAATATTCACCATTATATACATACATTATCATATCTTTAAAATTTATACGAGCAAAAGCAATTTTATTATTCTTGAAATATGCATCTTTAGTCAAGTTAAATGTTTTATCACCACGTAACAGATTCTGAACAGCCATACTAAACTTATCATGCATAAATGTACGTATATAATTAAAATATACATCTTGTAATGAATTATCTTTAATAAACTGAACAGCCTTTGTAAACCCATCTGATGTTACTAATGTTTGTAAATCAAATAAGTCAGGATACTCTTCATGCATAAATGTAACAATATTAGAATCTACTTCAATAAAAGAATTAAGAGCTATACTATTCCTTATCATAGACATATACTGTGCAAACAAACCTTCAAACCCTTCATCTAGACGCATATAACCATTTATATTCTTAGAATCAGATACACTACCACACAATCTAAGATTATTTTCTGTACACACCTTATCTAAATCTACACATACATAGATATCATTACTATCTTCAATAAATACTATAGCATCACTATCAACTTTAAATACAGGTAAATATGTTATACGATATAGGTCTAATGCAACACCAACCCTACAAAGATTCAAATCACATCTCATATAGGCATATTTAAAGTTACATGAACATGAGTTTACCAACTTCTTTAATAGTATTTTATTATCTCGTATTAAATGTCCCATCTACCATACACCTCTCCAATGAGCAGACAGCTCAAAACTCTTATGACTTAAAAGACCACTAACACCTACTAACTTACCAGTATAACGATTGACACCAGGTGCTTTACAAATTTTTATACTACTACGAACAACATTCCCTAGGTATTCTATTCTACCATTAAATACATAATCCAAATCACCACCACATATCTTATTGCTACTCTTACTAAATGTAATTTTATCATACGTAGAAACACCATCAAATGCAATATATTTTAAATTCTTAAAATCTACTTTCACTACCCCTAATAGTCCATTTTCATAATAACTATCTTTTGATAGTGTAAATACTGTCTTACTCTTTAAATAGATATCAAAACTCTCATATAAAAAATCATAAGTAATATCCTTCATATATGAAATAACATCATCTACCATGTTATTATCAATCACATACTGTATAATTGAATTGAATGTATCTCCATTCGACACAGTATCTAAATTAATAGGATAATTAGTTTTATTAATTAGGTATTCTAACACAATAAGGTATGTATCAAATGTATATACTTTACTATTACCATTCATAAACGCATTAAAATCTTCTCGTATATATCTATCTACACCATAAAAGAAGAAATCCTCAAAAAATCCATCAAATGACTTACAATCAGTATAAACATGACTTCCAATCATGCGGTCACCCATTGTAAATGTAGCACGGTTCATGTTACACATTTTATCTATGTTTAAACACACATATACATCATTTTTAACTTCCACAAACTCTATATCCTCTTTCTCTATTGGAAGATTTATTACAATAAAATAACTTGTAAATGGTAATGTTATATCCATACCACCATTCATAAATCTTTGACACACACATTGTAATGATTTATTGTATATCCCTCTTGCCAACTTCTTTAACAGTGCTTTATTATCTCGTATTAAACTTCCCATATATACTATACACCTTTATATACCCCAAAAAGTAGACAACTGATACTTTTTATAAAAATACTGACTCTTAGTAATACCTTTATAAGTATGTCCACCTGTATCTTTTTTACATATCCTAAAATAACCTCTTATAGACCTGCCAATATAGTTAAAATCCCTTGTACCATAAATAATATTACTATCTAGCAGCCATGAGAACACATCCCGACTCTTAGTACTAAATGTAATCTTACCCCTAGTATCATTTACCTCAGAGAATAGTATCAAAAGATTCTTAAAGTCTATCTTTACTACCCCTAATAGACCATTTTCATAATAACCATCTCTTGCTACATTAAATGCATTAGGACTTTCTACACATTTTTCCAAACTCTCATAAAAAAACTTACGCATAACAGATTCATTATATGAGATAACTTCCTCTATCATATGATTATCAATAATATACTGTATAGCTAACTCAAACTCATGATTATCATCTATAGCATTAGCATAATATGTATAATTAGTCTCACTATTTAGAAACTCTAGTACCAACATAAAAGTCTTAAATTGAGCTCCTTCATGTATACCACTTTGAAATCTTTCAAAATCATCTCGTATATACTGCTCAACATTATACTGAAAATAATCCTTAAAAAATCCATCGAATGACTTATACTCTGTAACAACCCTATCTCTTAACATATCACTACCAACAAATCTAGCACGGTTCATGTTACACATTTTATCTATGTTTAAACAAATATATACTGAATCTTTAACTTCTACATATTCTATATCTTCTTTCTCTATTGGAATAACAATCTGTATACTGTTATTATTTTTATTATAAAAAGATAGTGATACAAGCACTCCACCAGATATACCACCACAATATAATATCATGCCATGTGTATCATCAGGACTAGGTATACTTCTTGCCAACTTACTTAATAATAACTTATTATCTCGTATTAAACTACCCATACTCTATACCTATCTATTATACCCTACTAATATCTTCTACAGTAACACTCTCCATAATAGACTTAGCAATAACATTTACATCTTCTTGTTTCCTAACACCACTACTAATATCCAACACTTCAACTTTACCATTAGAAGATTCAACCACATAAATATAATTACCATCATGTTGCTTATAGAATGAACCCTTTTCTATAGTACTCTCATCTAATTCTTCTGTCATAGAATCTATCATATCTTCATCTTCGTCATCATCTAACCCATCATCATCAGCATCCCTAACACTCCAAGTATGTTCACAATTAGAACAATGAAAAGACTCCCCATCATTAGTAATATTGACATCAGTACTACCACACTCAGGACACTCTATAGTAGTACCATTTAATAAAGCATTCTCCTCTTCTTTTTTATCTTTACTATCTTTACTATCTTTTTTACTATCTTTTTTAGTGTTTGTATCACTACTATCTTGCTCAATCTCTTCTTGTTGATTAGTATCTACATCTTTTGAACCCTTTTTTTCAGATTCATAGATACTATCAATACCACTATACACTATCTTCATATATCCACACTTTAACCTTTCTATATGATTATATCAGTATACTTATATCACTATGTTTATATATTTTTATCACATATAACAAAAATACTGTACTGTACAATCACTACAACTATACAGTACAGTATACCATCAATTATCTAAACAATTATCACCTAGTAATACTCTTAGGTCTACCTTCTCTCTTCTTCCTTAAATCACTTAACTTGCTATGCATTTCTCTATACTTTGATTCCCTCTTATCTCTCATCTTCTTTAAACTATTCTTACGGTCTATAGCCTTCGACCTCTTAGCTAATGTCTTCTTAGCTTTAGCGGCAGCTTTATCTTCGGCTTTCTTGGCAAGGTCATGACCTAACTTTTTATTTTGTTTAGCCACCTTACTAGAACGTACCTTATCACCAGCCTCTTTAGCTTTTTTCTCATAATAAGCCTGACGCTTTTATTTAGCTTCTTTTTCTTCTTGTGGAGTCATCCTAACTTTAACTTTCCTACCATTCTTAGTAGTCCATTTAAAAGCTACCTCAGAAATGACTTCCTCTACTACTACATCATTCATATCAAATGCACTAATTTCTTTTTTATTAGTATCCAAAGAACCTACACCTCTTCCATCTGTACTAGGAATACTGCCTGTAGGAGTAGATACACCACCTACATCAGTTCCCTCATCAGCATCCTTACTGCCTTTACTTCTAATCTTATTGATAGCACGTGTATACTTATTATTTACTGCATCAATAGGTTTACCTTCATTACTACTACTTTCATTAATAGCAGTACCCATCAACCTAAAAGCATTTTCTAATAATTTGACTTGAATATCAATACCAAACTGTTCAACACTATCTACATCATTAACTTCATATTGAACATATTTAGTATACCCTACATCACTTTTATCAACAACTGCATAAGCACTATCTATCTTTAATGATAAATCTTTAACCATTGTATCTAAATCAACATATACATTCTCATCATCTACAATAGAAAAAGTACAACTATTAATCATACCATTAGGTGATACCACTAACCTATCAACCCTAATATCTAACCTATCATCAAGTGTAGTATACGTATCTTTAAAGTTATTTTCAATCTGATTATATAATACCTTTACACGAGTCTTACTATCGGAATACTTACTCCACACCATAATCTGTGCATTAGTATCCAATACTATTAACTCTTTGGCTACTAACATATCACCAGTATATCTCTCTAAAGACCTTTTAATATCCCTAGTATCACTAATCACATATCTATCAGTACCAACTTCATTACCAGTACCATCTGTAATAGTGGCGAACATATCTAGACTACCATCAACTTTAAAAGTATCTTTTGAATATATAGAATAATGTACCTTAAAACCATAGGCATCTATAGTAATACCTTTAGACAGTACATTAGCATCGAATTTAGTCAACGTAACTAAATTATCATATACTAAAGACCTAACAGCCTCATCAATATCATTCATATACTCTGAACTTTTAGGTACTACAACATCTTGTGTATTACCACAACAACCAATCTCTATAACTAACTCACCTTTATCATTAATATCATGCATATACCACTCAATATCACCAAAAGATGAGCTTACAGTATGCTTCTTAGCATTAACAAACACACCATAATTATGAGATAACTCCATAAGAATATATTTAGATACATAAGAGTTAAACTTACCATATGACATCAACATATCAGCATCAGTTACTGTAATTGTATCATCATCGAATAATTTAGTATGGTCTAATACTTTAAAGATAAATCCATTTTTCTGTACATTAGCTACATCTAACTCTAGGTGAGTGATAATACCATCAGTGTCTACCTCTACTACATAATCTGCATTATCATCCATAAATGGTAACAACTCATATAACTTAGTACAACCAAAAGCTGACTTAGTGATACTATCATAATCATTAATATCACATACAATATCTACATCAATAGCAGAAATAACTTTATTCTTATACTTAAACTCACAACGATACTCTACAATAGACCGATTTAATTTAGACTGATTAGTATTTTTGACATAATGTAATACAAACCCTCTAGTACCTAACTTAATCTCAAAATCCTTGTCAGTACCACTAGCAGAAATTGTCTTAGTCTTACTTGATGATGTATTAGCACCACTGCCTATAGTAGTACCACTCTTAGGAGTCTGTGTAACACTTGATTTTTGAACCTTAGCACTATTACTATTACCAGATAAACTTACTAACTCATCATAAGCATCCTTATCACTGGTATTTCTAATGGTAGGCTTTACAATATCCTTTAAAATCATATCGGCATTTTGCTTAATGAAATTGATATTATCCTTACAAAATGAATCATTCTTACCTACAACATTATAACTAGCAACATACCCATCACTATCAGGTACAATAGCCTTAAACCCAGTAGCACTATTAAACCTAACATCAAAATCATCTATAAACCGATTAAACTTACTAGGCACAGACAACTTCTTATTATTAATAAATAACTCACCTTTATACAACCTAGTACAAAAATCACTAGCAACCTTAATGCCATATGATTTTACAAGTTTAGCAATATCTCCACCATAAGACTTATTAGCAGTATCATATAACTTCTCTATATTAGGAATGATATATCCCTCATTAGTCATACATACATCAGTTTTAACCCTATCCCATACTTCAGCTTTACTATTTAGTAATACATCAAAATCATTATTGACAAATTTAATAAAATCCATACAACTATTACATACAATATGCCCATCCACACTATATGTACGTTTAGCTAAGGTATGACATACATCACACTCTTTTGTTTGCACATCGTCATATAACGCATTTTGTAGTGATTCATTGATTTCACTACGAACTTTCCTATCTCGAAATAAACCCTCTAACAATGTTATACTATTCCTTCCTTATTAATTGTATAAAACTATATTTAATTTATTGAATATAATAGGTAATATCTTAAAAACTTATGACAATATCCATAGGCATTAACAAATAAATTACACTATCATTTATTTACATAACATTACACTATACTTACTACACCTACTATTATATATTACAACAAATAAGGCTTATCTTTAAAATACTCACGATTCTTAGAAAGAGTAGAAGAAAATGGGTACCACTTAACCCTAAAATCAGCTTTAATCTTATCTTCTACAGTATTTAGATTATTAACATCTACTGACTTATTGGCATTTTCTACCCATAAAGACCTACCCTCACCGTACATATAATACTTATAACTCATCTCACTAATGAAAAAACTATAAACATCATAAGAATTTATTTGTTGAACACCTCGACCTTCATTATAAAATCTTCTATATACACCTTCAGGTATCATACCCCCAGGAGTACCACCCTCAGCATTAGGGGCTCTCCAATTAAAATCAAAGATGTTGTTAGCCTCAGGTTTTAGCAATCCCTTACTTAGATTATAATAATTCCTACCAAGAATATCTACAGATAACCCACTACTTGTATCATCACAAATAATGGATAATGTACCTTTATTATAAGCCTCACTAGTATCCATTGTAGTACTAACCTTTATAGACCACTTAGAAGATGGAGCTCTATTATTAAGTATTGATAAATCATAAAAACTTATTGGCACAAAACTATACACAGCATAACTATCTAAATAAACACTATTACGAATTGTATATTGAGCGAACACTATCAACATCATATTAGAATACCCATCATTAGCATATATATCTTTTGTGTATAACGGAAAAGTATAAGATGTAGCATTAAATCTGCTCTTACAAGTAACACAAGTACCATAAGGAGTGAAATTAGTAATAGCATCGACATTATTATAACTTTTATCAACACTCCGTAAACCCTCAGCAGTATAAACTGTATCACTATTACCAGCTTTAAACTTTATAGTACCTTTATCAGGTATAATACCATGCCTCTTAAATAATAATGATGAACCTGAGACTGCAAATCCACCTAAATCACTAAGACCATTTTTAGCTCTTGTGCCTGCCTTATCTATCACTGTCTTATCAATCGATGAAAAAAGAGAATTTGCACCATTGGTACTCCTAAAACATAAAAAAGGCTTAGGTATCTTACTTGTCTGTTCCAAGGATTTTATTTTAGCGTGTGTACCGAAAAAATAACCTTTCCCATCATCAGCATCATACCCTGAATGATATATTGGAATAGTATTCTCAAAAGTATCAGAGAATGTATACTGACCTCCATCACCACTATCAAAAGCATAAGGCTTATATACTGTATTACCTACCTTACCATCACTATAACCATATCGAACTTTGATTCGACTATCAAATGTCTTATCAGCCATACTAACCCCCATACAACAAAAAATGCATAGTTATTTGTAACTATGCATTATGTAAACTTATATTTTTATTTATCTTCAGTATCACTAGCCAAAGCCTTTACAACTTTCTCTTTTTCTAGAATTTCATCTTCCTCTTTAGATACAACTTCTACATTACCATCTTCAGTCTCTTGCATGGCTCTAGCTTTTTTAATAAGTTCTTGTTTATTTGCCTCTAACTTAGCATCCAATTCTTCTTTAGTGATAACACCCTTTTCGATTAACAAATTCTCTAAAGCAGAAACCATCATCTGAAACGGGAATAATTGAACACGATACATAGTATTAATATCTTCCATCAAGTATCTGTTAGTCTCATTCATCCTGTCAAATACTTGCTCCATGACTTCAACCATTTCTTTACGTTTAACAGAACGATTCATTTCCTTTGAACCTTTATCAGAAAATGCTACCACATTATCTACATTTTTAGTATTTGTATCTTTTTCTACCATCCTAGTATATTTCCTTTCATTAACGTATGTATATTTTTCATATAATACTCTAATCGTTTTTTATATTCACTACTATTAGATTTGACATCCTCTCACGACTTTTAATTAAGTCAGTGAGGTTCCTACCCAAAGGTCTGCTCTCTTAATACTATATCAAAAGGGTCTTACAACCAGGCAGTAGGCTATCCCCATGTGTCCCACGGTTATATTTATATATACTATAAACTCAATATCCTTAATCCTTCATTCAGAATATTTATTGCTGAATTAATATCTCTATCATGATATGTACCACACTCAGGACAAGTCCATTCACGAATATTTAAATTTTTAACATCTTTGTTTTTATACCCACAATTAGAACATAACTGTGATGACGGATAAAATCTATCAATCTTAGAAATAGTTTTACCATACCACTTAGCTTTATATTCTAACTGTCTTATGAACTCATACAATGATACATCTTGAAATGATTTAGCTAATTTATGATTTTTCATTAAGCCACTAATATTAAGATTTTCTATACATATAATATCATAAGTCTTTACTAAGTTAGTCGATAATTTATGTAGAAAATCTTTACGAATATTTGAGATTTTCTCATGAAACATAGCTAACTTAATTCTAGCTTTTTGATAATTAGCTGAACCTTTAACTTTTCTTGATAAAGATTTAGCTAACTTTCTATATCTCTTTTCAAGATACTTTAATATTCTAGGATTATGTATCTTTTCACCAGTATTAAGAATAGCAAAATCTTTTAAGCCTAAGTCTATACCTACATTTTGATTGGTTTTCTCAAAATGTCTGATATCGACTTCAGCTGAAATACTAGCGAAATACTTTCCACTAGAACTTTTAGAGATGGTAATGTTATAAATTTTAGTAATTCCATCAAATTTACTTTTATCTCTAAGCCTAATACTACCAACTTTAGGAATCTTGATTGTATGACTCTCGATATCTAGACTAATATTCATATTAGTACGGTATGAGTTTTTACTTCGTTTCTTAGACTTAAATTTAGGATATTTAGACTTACCACTAAAGAAACTAACATAAGCATTATCTAAATCTTTAAGACATTGCTGTAAAGCAGTTGATTCTACCAATTTTAACCATGTCCTATGTTTCTTTAATTCAGTCATAACTTTAGAAGATTGATTATAACTTAAATTAATACCAAAGAACTTATATAATTTATCTTTAAGATTAAGCATATAATTATACAAATATCTTGTAGAATTGAGAGTATTCTCAATTATCCTAATCTGTTCTTTATTAGGATATATCCTAACTTTAAATGTCTTATTCAACGAAGTTACACCTCCCTCCATACTAATAATTATTTAATCTTATACCATCTTAACTACTTTTTATCTTCATTGTTTATTTTCTACCATCCTAAAACATTTCCTTTCTTTAATTCCTGTATTGTATCTTCATAATATATCTTACGTTTAGAATACTCATCATTATTCCACATAATTTCCCCTAATACACCAACATCTTTATCATCACCATATACTTGTAAATGCTGAACTATGGTATTATCTTTTTTTAATCTCTTTAAAGCCTTATCAAAACCAATATGCCCAGCAGTATCACTATCAAAAGCAACAATAAATTTATCAGTCATAGTCAATAATATTTGAGATTGTAATGCATTAACATTACTTGTCTGCATAGCTACCACATTAGGGTATATAGTACGCAACACATCAGCATCATAAAACCCCTCAGTCAATACTAACCAATCACCATACCTAAAAGTATCATCTATTAAATCAAACCCATATAAACTCTGTAAAGCACTATAATCCACAAAATCCTTTGTTGTAATACCCCTAAATACACATGAAATAGCCTTGCCATTTAGAGAGTTTAATATACAAATAACAGCACCACCACAATCTGAAATAAACTTATGATGAAATTGTGATAATGAACTCTGTAACCCTAATCTCCTAATATCACTATACTTAAATAACCTATAATTCCTATACTGATATTGTCTGGCCAACCTAACATATTTACTAGAATCTAGATTTCTATCACTATCTAAATCACATATGCATGGTAACTCATTATACAAAATATCTAATACTTCTAACCTACTTAAACAAACATCATTATTTGTATTATAAGAAACACTATTTCTATTTAGTATTGCTTGTTCTACATCAATAGTTTTCATAACACACCTAAACCATCTCAGTATTGATAATAATTCTTAATAATCAACTACCAACACATCACCTAATACTAACTTATCTGAAAAGATAGTATTTTTACAAAAAGTGGTAGCACTATTCCTATACCTAACACCATCTTTTAATACGTGTGTTCGATAAGAACTAGACTTCCCACTCACATACTCAGTAACACTTCTAGATTTAAAAACTTCATCAAATTTAGTACTTCCACTAAAAGCATCATAATACCCATCTCTCTTGACATCATCAGAAAGGTATAAATGATTAGAGTAGAAATATCCACACACAATCTTATGTATTGGCTGTGCTATGGTTTTATCATACCTATCACACATATATCTAAAAGACTCTACACACTCATCAGTATGCTTAATATCAAACGTATCGCTTAACCCATAACAATAATCAGATAAATCAGTGATATACATATTATCACTATTTCTTGATTTGTTGAACATTTTAGTAAACACATTACGATTATCTTTTAATGTTATCTTTTGTAGTGTTGTAGGCTTACCACGATACAAAGAGTAATCATACCACGTATCACAACCCATAACCCATACAGAACCTGTAATAATAGGATTCCTAGGTAAATATAATCTGTGATTTTTAAAGACCTTATCAATTTCATAGAACTTACCTACTTTATCAATGACTACATCATTATAGTAATAATCTATATTACCAACATTAAACCTAACCAAAGTATGTATAGAATGTTCTTTGAACATTTTTTGTAGAGTATCAACTATATCTATTAACTTTATATAATTATGAACTATACCACCATTAAAAATAATATAATCTAAAGTGTCATTAAATCTATTGATAATCTGTATAGATAAATCTTTAATATGTTCTAAAGAAATATTACTATCTAACTGTAAATCACTCACATAAGCTATCTTCATAATCATACCCCTTATTCAAACAACTTATGTATCAATTCAATCTCTTCAGACAAACAATAATCATCAGTATTAATAGTCAAATCAAAAGACTGAAAATCTATATACATATAATCGTAACTATCAGACAACACTCTTCTACATGACTCTAACACATTATACTCAGTCCTATCTCTCAATCTTGAAAGCATACGAGTCAAGCTAGTATATGATGTATTATATAGATACACACCAACAACCCTATCACCATATATTTCTTTTAACTTATAAAACTGTGTATTAGTACCACACAATACATATACAGTATCATCAACAGGTATATCACCTACACCATAGAAATTTATGTTTCCATTAGCTATTGAATACTTCTCTACAATAATAAATTCACCTTTATTATCTCTATCTAAAAATGTCTCAGTATCACAAAAATGATATTCAACACCTTCAATCTCACCATACCTCATATCTCTAGTAGTAGTTAAGACATACCTAGTAAACATAGTAGGATATGCTTTTAGTAACATATTCAATACACTATCTTTACCAGTGCCACCTTTACCACATAGAAATAATATCTTACCTTCCAACCAAAACCACCACCAATCTATTATAAAATATTATTAGTAATACAACTCATGACAGTCTCTCTTCATAAAAGACAATACTTCATACTCAGAAACAGGTCTAAACCCATTCACATAGGAAGTAACATTAACACCACTATCAAAAACCCTCTGTATAACTCCCATTCCACTAGCCACAGTAAATAGTTTAGATGTGTTTGCATTAGGGTAATCATTACACAACCTAACAATATCACCACTAAACAAGGTAACCTCTAAAAGGTCTCTATACAGTACTGTACTGATATTATACTCATTTTTACAATAGACTCTAAACATCTCTTTATCTAAAAGAGCATCCCTCTTAGTAGAAACACTATTGATATATGTGTAATATGTTTTCATATCATCTTGATTTAGTAAAAGTATCTTACCACCTTTAAGTGATTTTAATTTTGAAAAATCACCAACACCACCTAAAATGTAAACTACATCATCATCAGTAACAATACCATTCCACATAGTTATAATAATATTGTCATGAAAATCACTATCACCTAACTGTATATCAGATGTAAAATATTTCATACAACACCAACCTAAATTACTTCTGAAACAGTAAAAGAACATTTAACCAAAAGGTAATATATATCATTACCCCTAAGATATGGTAAAATGACAACTCTATCTACTGCATTAATACTCTCTAAAGCCTTTAGTAAAGCATTAAGAGCCTTTGGCTGAATAGCAATAGTAGTACCATCACCACACGTATCATCTAAAATAATAGACAATGCCTTTTTACTGTCAAATTTTACATTATTTTCTTTAAATGCTTTTTCATAATCAACATAAGCTACATTACTTTCAAACATACACACACCTACTTACCTGTAGAACCAAAACCACCACTACGTACAGTATCTACTTCATCATTATCAGATTTTAAAAATTTTGAGAATACACCTTGAAATAATTTATCACCCTTCTCAATCGTAACATCAAAAGGATAAAAATTATAAAATGCTACTCCAATGTTACCCTCATTTTCATCATTATTATAATAGTCGGAATCAATCACACCCACACTATTGCTAACAACTAACCCCCTCTTCATAGGATTAGACGACCTATTATAAGCATACAATACCTCATCTTCTTGCATATATGATTTAATATATGTACGAATAAGTGTCGGCTTAATACACTCTTTATAACCATCAAAAGAAAATGTCCTAATAGAATGTAATAGATACTTACCTACCTGTTTCCATAAAGATGGAATAACAACATCATAAGGAGCATAGAAGTCATACCCCGCACTATGCTTAGTACCCCTCTCTGGTAACTTACAATTAAACTCTACACCACTAGAACATACCTCAAAACCACGTAATCGCTCAACCATAACCAAAACCCTTTCAAAAATACAAAAATACGTTATTTTATAATACTTATTATACCATAAAATAACGTATTTACCTACAAAACTAACTATTTGACCTATCTAGTAAAGATTCCTTATACAACTCCACATCTTGATGTAATTTATTGATATCCTCTAAACTGACCTCTACACTAGAATCTAATACATTTTGTAACAACTCAATATCTACATGATTTTGAAAATCAGATAAAGCCTTATATGATTTTGACTTATCATCATTAGAACCTAAAGCACCATTTGTTATCACACTTGATGTATTAACAAACACACCATACACCTTAAACAAAAGAACTACAATCTCACTAACAGCCAAACTGATTTGTACAACTTTAGTTGCAACCTCTTTTGTTTTATCTAAATCTTTTTCTATTGTATCTAATTGAGGTTCTGTACTATTTATACGCACAAGCATCATATCAAAATAGTATAAAATTTTATTAATAAATCCCATTGTAACCACCAAACTTATACAAATACATTAAACATCGTTGGGATTGAAGAAGAAATATTCTTTCCAAAATTCAGCATTTTCTCTAGCTCTCTGCTCACCTTCTTCTCGGTAAAGTCTATCTTCTAATACCTCAATCCTAGAATCATTGAACCACATCGTGAGTGAAACAAATGCACTCACCATATTCAATGTAGACATTCTATCAACCTCTACATCATCACATCTTAACATCTCATTAAATGCAATAATCAATAAACCTAAAATACAAGGTGTATCCCTCAAAACCTTGAAGTAATCATTAAAATATAAATTACCATCACGGTAATCAAAACTAACATTATTAATTGTAAAAGATATTTTATGCTTATCTTTTTTCGTTTTAATGATAATAACACCATCAACATCACTAATACGCTTAAAACTAATATCTTCACTCAACGAATCAAGGAACTCTTCAGCACATTTACTAAATTTACCGAATGTACCTACATAATCTCCTTTTATATATTATTCACAATACAACACAACCCTACTATTTTGTAATGATTGTTTAACATCAATCACACGTTGATTAGGAGAGCCCCTAAACTTTAATGTAATATCTCTATGTGCTAATTCAAATTTACCGTCTATTAGCACATCAATATATTGTAATAACTCTTTAGTATCATCTCTATCTAACAGTTGCTCATATGTGTAACCACTCCATAGGTATATTTTTACGTTATTTGCCTCTGTATGAACTTTTCTAACAAGCGGTAACACAATACTCACGTTACTAGGTAAACATGGCTCTCCACCTAAAATACTAAGATTTCTATGTATCCCATTCTTAGATAATAAACCAAAAATATCATCTATATAAGTATTAGATAATTCTAAACCACCATTAATATCCCATGTATCAGGATTATGGCAACCATCACATCTATGACAACAGCCCTGCACCCAAAAGGAAACACATACACCCTCACCATCAACGATGTCATTTTCCTTTATGCCAGCGTATCTCACTAAGTTTACCTCTCTTTCGATACATATTACATCGCCTAAACACTAATATAAATGTACGTTCTGCACTTAGACTTGGTACTACAATAGGTATAGACATCAAAGGAATAGGCTTCTCATATCCATCTAGAACATCACTAAAAATCATACGTAAATCTTCATCTGACATAGATTCTATGTTAGCAATTACTTCATTTTTATATACTTCTATACCCATGAACATCACCACATCTCTAGTAAATCTTCATATGAAATATTACCATTAGCAACATCTAAAGATAAACTATGAGGATTATAGGCATCAAAAATAGTTGACTTTATACCAAACTTTCTATTAAGAAACATACATAATGCTGTAGCAGTACGTTTATTACCATCTAAAAATACTTGATTAGTAACAAACATATAATATAGTCTACATATTTTATCTTTATCTGTAGGATATAATTCATCACCACCGAATGTCTGAAAAACCCCTTTAACAATAGAAGACAATAACCCCTTATCCCTAACACCATGAATACCACCATAAACATTGATGACATTTTCATGTATAGAAATAACTTCATTAACACTAATATGTAACATAATTAGTTATCCTCTTTAGCCATCCTTTTAAAATCATCATCATATTTAGAGAAAATGTTACGTAGAATGTTAGCATCACCACCACTAAATCCAACAATCTCCAAATCCTTATACTTTTTACTCTCTTGAATATCTACAATAATTTTATCCACTGCATTCATATTACACACCTCCATTAACACACTTAAACTTATACACAAAGTCTAAATCATTATCAATAATCATCTGACTTACAAACTGTAATACACTATTACTACAATAATCATCACCAGTAGAACGTATATTACACAACTCAACATCATTTACAATATCAGTAATATTAACTTCAATACCTACTAAATCAGCAATCTCTTTACCATCATGCTCAAACGCATAATAAGCAGTATACTCAATACTACTATCACTTTGTTTACAGGATATTACAATCACGTCATTCATAACTACTACATTACAAACACCACCAAACAAATATGTAGAGTATCTAGTTACTAACCTGCAAAGAAAATCATTACTGACCATCATAATTAAACACCTTCCTTAAACTTGAAAGTATATGTTGCCTGTTCAATACTCAATTCAAAATCTTCTAATGCATACTCCTCTTGTACCTCAACATACTCAGCTTCAGCCTCTGCACGTGTAGCATAGACACCAAGTAATGGAGTACTAAACAAATCAGAAGTTGTGAACAGTACATATACAGTATTTTCAATAGTATTCATAATTGTAACCTACCTTTATAAAAAATATACTTTAGATGTAAGCCATAACCTACACCTAAAGTATACCAAAATTTACATTACTTTACAAGTATCAAACAATACTCACATATTCAAATTTAACTTTTGAAGGTCTATACACTAAAGCCTCTGAACCATCTAATGTATAAATACCACACAACACATCATCACCTAAGACACCATATACTCCCTTCATCCTTTGTACAACACTACGGTCAATACCATAATTCTTTTTAACAAACTCAGTTAATTTCTCAGTGTACACAGAAATTAATCCCCTATTAGGAGTATGTAAGTCTGTTGTAATATATCTATCAGGAGAATTATAAGTACCTTTACTTGAATCCTGTGTAGTATGTCTTATAAAAACCCTAACTCTATGGTTTAACTCATTATATTTGATAAAAAAATATCTTAAATAATTTAAAGCCACATAATTCTCTGCACTACCATCAATAATAAGGTTCATATTATCAGTAGCTGATTTACCTAACTTCCACATAACCCCTCCAATGTAAGAGGACTTATCACCATTCACAGGGAACGTATTGGTAAGAATATATGTATTAGGAGTAGGATTAGTCTCAAATTTTCCTATCATAACACGGTTACCTGATGTAATCTTAAATCCATCTCTCAGTAATGCATCAAAGTCAATTAAATCACTGACCAATGAAACATTAAGCTCTTTAAGAACGGAATCACCATACCCATACAACTTAACCTTAACAACTCTCTTATCTCTAGGTATAGTGTAGATATATGTGCCATCACTACCAGTTGTATACGTAACATCATCAATAGTAAATACAACATGAGGTAATGAAGTAAATGTAATACTTGTTAAAGTCTTTTCATATGATATATCTATAGTATTATTACTCATAGAAGATACAATACATTCTAACAAAGATTGTAGTGTAGCATCTTTACAATAATATCCTTTAGAGTTTAGTACTTTCTTTAAGTCACTAAACTCTAATGAACTACTAGAACCACTAGAAGAACCACTAGAAGAACCACTATGACTTTTAATGTCTTTTGCTATCTGTGTAAATACATCGACTAACCTATTTTCTAAACTACTATCACTCATATACAGTAACCCTACCCTAATCTAAATGCAATACCCTATCTCGAATCTCTTCAGTACGTCCTTGATTCCAAAAATTAGAGCCTAAATAGCCACAAGTCCTGCGTGTTACGTGTAATAAAGCAGTATCAGTATTACCACATTGAGGACACTCCCAGTACAAATGACCTTCCTCACCTTTAATCTGAATCTCACCATCAAAACCACACTTTGAACAATAATCAGATTTAGTATTAATCTCTGAATACATACTATGTTCATACATATACTGTAATAACTGAACAACAGCCTCAATGTTACGATTCATATTAGGAACTTCAGTATAAATAATGGAACCACCTAAACTCAATTCTTGAAATTGACTCTCAATCGCTATCTTATCAAAAGCACTGATATGCTCACGAACATTCACCATACCTACTTAAAGGTATTAGACTATATCATCATCTTATAAACTGTTATAAGATACCTTGCACTTCCACTATACTATTTCAAATATAATGTACTCTACTCAGTTACTCACCTAAGCTATGTCCTAGGCTACCCTTTCGATAGTCGTTACACTTTTCTAACAAAAGTCCACCCTTTATATGATTTAAGTCTACCATTTAAAACATCCATACAGCAACTATAATTTAAACCCCTATCTGATGCAAATCTCCTTAAAGAGATAAATTCATACACATCATCACCATAATAAGCATAACCTCTTATAGACCTTGAAGTATTTATTTGTTGCTCATTTAACTCTATAAAAGTACAATTTTCTTTACAATAATCTCTATTATAATCAATTCTCTCTATAGAGGGACATTTTAAATGTTCTTTAGACTTTACGTATAAACTATACATATCATCATAAAAATCAATAAAATATTTCCACGATTCAGAAGATATATTCCTATCAACATACCACCTATGATTACCAGAATTAGGGTTCGTAGTCCTTGTCCTAATCCCCTGCCAAATACTATAGAAAGTCTTGTCAACTGTCTTTAACCCCTTACCACAAGAAGAATGAGAAGTTCCTCTATGTGAAAGTATAGTTGATGCAAGCATCTCTTTCTTCCTATGACATTTTGTACATTCCATCAAATACTTATAGACATATTTACCACTATCCATCTTTCTTTTTATTTGATGTAAACATTTCATATCATCATAAATCTCATTATCTAATATTTTACGATTATTCATATAAAGCCACCTTGTTAGACTTAGCACGGGATTGTTATATCTCTAGATATAGTTTTCCCCGTTAACATTACAAAAAAGTTTATACATAAATTATAACATAATTTGTAACATACCTCAATTATGAGTTCACAAGGTTTTCGAAACACCTCACGGCGTTAAGCCACATATATTTGTTTATGGAACGAATTCGTAATATAATCATGGTCTGTAATATCTTTAATCACACCAAACCGCTTACGTAATGTCTTAGCAAAACGATACGTCAAACTCTCCATCGGAGTACCATACGGTGAGAACCCTAAATTATCTGTAGTAGACCACTCATCACACTTCTTATTAATGAATTGTAATACATCTTTAGAGAACTGTTGACCTCTCTCAGTTGTATTAGACTCACCTAGCATAGCCATACAACACTCATACAAACCACCATACCCAAAACTAATCGTGGCATAATCTTTAAGTAATAACCTATCTATTGTTTCACCTTTACCAAGTCGAGCAATAGCCCCATGCTGCCATAAGATAGGTGCTACATCAGATTTAGTACCTCTTAATCGATGATATCGTATTAATTGTGCCTCATGCACCAACTCTGAGCGTTCTTCCATTAAGTCCCAAAATCTATCCATATCACCATTAGCACTTAAAGCCACATCCACTAGGTTTAAGGTAACTACACCGAGATTAAATCTGCCATAATAGGTATGATACTTATGTCTATCCCAGTTATGAGCCTTAGCTAAATTCTCAGTAGCGGTATCTACTGAAAGAAAACTTCTACAGCCCATAGGTGGAAATACATCACCATTTTTAAGTTGTTTTATCACTTTAGTCGATACATAATCAGGCACTAATCGCTTAGCACTACACACAGCACTTAACTGCGTTAGATAAAAATAAGGGCTATCCTCAGTAATATTACATTCATCAAGAGCATAGATTAATTTAGGAAAACTTGGTGATACATACACACCCTTATCATTCTTAACACCTACAATACGTTGCTCCAACATCTCCTGAATACACAACGCTAAATCATCACGTTGACTACCATCAACATCTGTTAAATTCATAAATACTGTTAAAAATGGTGCTTGCCCATTCGTTGTCATGAGTGTTAGGACTTGGTATTGTAATGTCTGTATACCAGCACGTATATCATCCCTAACCATAGATTCTATCAACTCATCACTAGCACTAGGATATTTCTTTTTGAATGTCTTTCTAGTCTCTTCTACAAAAGGTGATACATGACTTAAACTAATAGACTGCCCACCGAACTGGCTACTAGCTACTTGTGCAATAACTTGACTAGCTATATTACAAGCAGTACTAAATTTATGTGGCTTATCTATCTGTACATTAGAGATAACAGTCCCATTCTGTAACATATCCTCTAAATTAATTAAACAACAGTTACCAGTTACAATACCATTACCCAATGTAAACGTATGTGTTACAGGCTCCT
>ERZ773212.55-NODE-55-length-62065-cov-4.640493_pt1 | contig 62065 bp, 63 predicted proteins | sample MGYA00581005_ERZ773212 | MGnify/ENA primary metagenome ERZ773212 (study PRJEB29015, sample SAMEA2738154) | human oral metagenome | biome: human oral; feature: human-associated habitat; material: saliva | place: China | collected 2196 ... | reverse complement strand
CCGACACCCCTTTACTATGTTCAAGGCTTTAGCCTGTTGAGCGCGGGAAGCGCGCGAAACATAAAACCACCCGCTATGCGGGTGGTTGTGATTGTTAACTTTTTGATTAGCTTTTTGTGTCCTTGACAAGTCCTAAATGCCCGGAAATACATCAAAATATGAAACTTAGTAATAACAAAACAGCAGATAAAATATACTGTAAGATATACAAGTGTTTTCTTACAAGACAAGCCACATATTCGATCGGCTTCCCCTCTGAAAAGAAATTTTAGAATGCATGAAATTCAGACTCCATATGATTACTTGCAAACACACTATATGAGTTTGCTATAAAACCAGTCAAACCTCTCACCCTCAATTTCTTAAAACAAATCGCTGTGTGTTCCTGTTCTGGTCAGATATAAAATCAAATCATTGTCAGATATCTCATAGACAAGCAGCCAATCCGAAGTAATATGACACTCGCGACAGCCAATATAATCACCAACCAAAATGTGATCTTTGTTCTTCTCTGGCAAGGGTTTTCCCTCAGCAAGTTTTTTGATGATTTCAGCCAACAACGAAAGATCATATCCACGGCGTTGAATCCGTTTTAAATCTTTTTGAAATTTTGTCGTTGGTCTCACGTTGTACTTCATGCCAACAAATCTTTCATCATGACGTCAACATCGTTATACGTTTTACCAAAAGTAGGATCGGCTTTCATTTTTTGTACTTCTTTGATTGCTTCTCTTGTTTCTGCATTTGGCCGCTCCATTCCAATTTCAAATGGAATCCGGTATTCTCTCACTGCTTTTTTCGCAAAAACGTTAAAAGCCGTTGTCATTGTCATTCCCATATCAGCACAGAAAGTCTCAAATTGTTTCTTTAAATCGCTATCCATGCGAATATTGACATTTGTATTTGCCATACACCCAACTTCCTTCTCTCTACTTCTTTAAATGTATGTAAATCTATTTATATTGTCAATATTTTTATTGTATTTTACTAAAGCACTAAAAATTTACAATGAGAGTCAGTAGTTCATCAAACCGTCGGCGGTTTGGTCCCAAAAATTGAGCCATTATATTTTTTGATTGCTCGTAACGCATCAATAATTGGAATAAAAAGAAAAACGGTAAATGCTATACCGGCAACATAATAGGCAAGTGAATCCTGCTCAGAAAAAGATATCTGAGTCCATGCAACAAATGGAACTCCCACAGCAACAAGAATTCCTATAACAACCTCGTCGATTCCGGTTCTCCACGCGAGTTTTGGCTTATCAGCAGGTAAAACGCACACGGTATGGTAATCGTGCAACAGGCTGACGCTTCCTGTTTTCATCTGCCATACACCAATAACAACAAAAACAATTCCGCATAAAGTGCTTCCTATAAGATAGACAGCCATAGAATCACCCTGCCTCATTTTGGCAAACCCTTAAGAACCAAGGTTTTACAAATTAGTACCCCTCAGGATGATATTTTCCAATCTTATGCTCAGTAGTCATAACGTCACCCTCTGACTTGAAGTTAATCTTGGCATATGTCATAACGTGAGTACAGCCCGCCTTCGCGCCAATAAGCTGACAGTTCTTGAGTACCTCCATGCAAAGATCATAGCTGCCCTCAATGACTGTCTCAAACGGTCCGACAAAATACTCCACGCCGGTACTCGCAATATAGCCAATGACCTCATCAACGATACGACACGTCTCTTCATCGGAAGAAGCGTCCATCGGCAAATACTGAATGGCAACGGAACAATTCATACCTACTCCCGGGATTCTTTTGTTGCCTCTTTTATGGCATCTTTCGTTGCATCTTTTGCCGGTTCTTCTCCCGCTTTCTCAGAACCCCGCATCCGCTCGTACTCTTCTTCCGTCAGGACATCCTCAATACGCAAATTGATGCCGGCAACTTCAAGACCCGTCATACTCGTAACCTGAGCCGACACCGCCTGCTTCACGTCTTCAAAAACCTGGGGAGCGTATGCGCCAAAGCGAATAAGAACCGAAATATTAATGCGCACTGCATTTTCACGAGCCACTTCAACACTCACACCCTTGGCGGCATCAGTTGCGCCAAGTACATCTTGTACGCGGTTAAGCCAGTTGCCACGAGCTCCCACCACATTGTCTACTTCCCTGAGAGAAAGGGCGGCGATCTTTTCTATAACCCCATCGGAAAACGTTAGGGAATCCTCATCTGCAAGCTCAGTATCAGGCTGAGCCTGGGCATCTGTAAGCTCAGCACTCGGGTTTGCGTTCGGATCTTTTGTAATATCTGCAGAGACGGTCTCATCTGCGGGTACAATCTCGGTACTAACGGTCTCATCAGCCATGAAAACTCCTCACCGGTTAACAAAACATTAATGACACATCAACGACGATCAGAAAAGAACTCGCGAAACTTTGTAATGAGCGTTGCGGCACCATCGAATATCTGGCCGATAGCTACACCGACAATAACCAAGATTATCAAAATTAATGTCCGCCAAAAGCCCAAATTAAAGAAGAGAATAGCCGTCAGCAGGCCGCACACACCACCAATAAAGGCGTTTTCGTGACCGGGAAAATGATCATGAATCCATGCCTGAATCGTATTCATAGGCCTTACGCCTCCTCGGAAATTGAAGTCTCGGATCCGCCATGCTCCGCTGTCATGGAGACCCTAATCTCAGATGACGAATCTGCTGAAACCATAGGCTGATCAGACACCTCAGCATTACGTTTTTTATCGGAAGAATCCGCTGTCTCTTCTGGTGAATTCTTTTCCGGCAGGTCTTCTCGTGGCGAGAAGTTCGCACCGTCCACAAACGCTATATTAATGGAAGCCACCGTATCTCCACACACTGCTGCCAAATAAGTTTCAAGTTGGCTGTGAAGACGTGGGCCGACTTCGGTAACGTCAAGTGCCTCCTGAGGTATCACTCGTACCGATACCCGCACACGATTGCCACGGGTAATATCTACTCGTACACGATCGCAAAGGCAATCTCCTTCAGCGGCAACGGCACTTTTAGCCTGTGAAACAATGGCATCGCGCGTCACGGAGATAACTCCTCCATCAAGGGTTGCAACCGTGAGTGAGTGAATATTTCGAGAGAACAGACCCATCAAAAGACACACGGTAAACCCGGCAACCGAAATAATCATGCACACTTGAAGTGCAATAAGGTACACCTCATTGAGCAAAAGATTTGATGCAATTTCAGTCCATGGACCAAACCATGTAAGAGTAAGCCCTGCAAGAGATGCGCCCCCTGCTAACGCAAATATAACGAGACAAAACCTCTTGAAACCGTTCATGAAACCTCCCACCGGAATCAGCTTTTTCTACCGGAATCGGCTTTTGTATAAGTTTACTCCATCACGCTTGCTTCATCGCGCTTGCTCCATCGTATGGGAAAACACTTTAGTCCAACTTGACAAGTTTTGACAGGATTTTGGAAACCATGAAACGGCTCACTCAATCCACAGGGGAACTTTACAAGGTAACTCTTACGACCTGTGATGTAGTTTTGAAAAGCTGTGATGTAGTTTTTCATGGCGAGAAGAGCGGTTTTCTCGCCATATCTACATCACAGCACTGGTTTTTGAAGCAGAAAAGTACATCACAGCTTCAAAAAAGTACATCACAGCCCTAGCTTTAAGCCACACCGTTGAACCGTATGAACTGCGCTTCAAAACTTAGCAGCACTTCTCGCTAAGATCTGACCTACGTAAGCTCTGATCTACGCGTTCTTCATAACCACTGAGCGTACAATACCTGCTGCTTTATCGCAGGAATCGAGAACTTGCTCCATACAGTCAAAAATACGCAACCACGCAACGGTCTCACGACCGGCCATCTCATCACGGAAGAGACGGGAAAGAGCGTTATGGTACACAAGGTCTCCCTCATCTTCGACGTGGCCAACAGCGATTGCTTTCTCCATCACGATAGGGTCTTTCTTATAGTCAGCCAAATGGTCCAGCATCTCCTTGACCGTAATGCACGCACGGAGAGTGAGCTCGGCAAGCTGCGCGCCTTCTTTGCGGAACTCTTCAACATTGAAGAGATCAAGACGCTCGGATACGGAATTCATACCGTCGACAATGTCATCAAGACCAAGCGCAAGATCGGAGATATCTTCTCTCTCAAAAGGAGTGACAAAGGAGGTGTAGAGTTCTTTCATGATGCGCTGGACTTTTTCGTCGCATTCACGCTCATAAACCTTCATCTGTGGGATACGAGCCCCCGTCTCGGGATACCCATCGAGAATGGTTGAATACTCCTCAGCCGTCTCGACAATCTTTGCCCCAAATTCCTTAAACAGCGTGTAAAAAATATCTTCTTTAGGCTCACCGAACATACAATCCTCCAATAAAATTCAGCTCAACGAGACAATCTTTTACCTCAAACAATTGTGCAGATTAGAACAGCATCAAAAACAGCTTTGCAAACAAATACCCGATAAGCCCACAACCCGGAAAGGTAAAGACCCACGCAAGTACCATATCTTTTGCAACGCCCCAATTTACTGAACGTGTATTTTTGGCAGCACCGGCACCCATCATGGCGGTCATCTTGGTATGAGTAGTGGAAACAGGAAGTCCGGTAAGCGTAGACAAAAGCAGGGAGGCTGCGGCAGAGATGGAAGCGGCAAAGCCTTGGTAGCGCTCAAGTTTTACCATCTCCATGCCTACTTTTTTAATAATGCGGCGGCCTCCGATGGCAGTACCAAATGCCATAAGCCCGGCGCACACTACCTGTAACCATAAAGGAAACACCTCGGTGCCGGAGGTTCCCGCACCGGCGGAAAGTGCAATAGCGAGCATGGCGATAGACAAAAACTTCTGTCCATCCTGCGCTCCGTGCATCATGGCAACAAACGCCGAACCCAGCACTTGAAGATGGCCAAACGTGCTGTCGGCGTGTTTTCGGTTGACGTTTTTGCAGGTTGCATGAATGATTTTGACAATCACCCACCCGGCGATAAAGCCGGAAATAGTTGAGAAGATAAGACCAATGATAACCTTACTCCACTCATTCCAATTCACCGCATCGAAATTGCCGTGGAGCGCCAAAGCTGCTCCCGTAAGACCGGCGATAAGAGCGTGCGACTCTGAAGTGGGAATGCCAAGTGCCCATGCCCCTACCGCCCAGGTCACAATGCCAACGCAACCTGCCGCAAGCGCAATCAACGCCTGGTGATAGTCGGTTCCAAAATCGACCATACCAATGATGGTATCTGCAACCGCGGTAGAAACAATACACATAACCACAAGACCCACAAAGTTGCAGATAACACTCATGGCAATGGCATTGTTAACCTTAATAGAACGGGTACCGACAGACTCGGCAATGGCATTTGCCGCATCAGTGGCACCGTTCACAAAAATACAGCCGAAAATAAGGACAATGACAATGGCAAGAAATGGATTTGCCACAATCATGTCGAGGAAGCGTCCAAAGGTAATCATTCGGTACCTCTCCAGTACTCCTGCTCTGTCCTTCTCATAATAAACGAAATAGACAACGTTTAGCGAGAAAATACTACCGTCTGCCGAAGTAGTTGTCTACGTCTTGCCAAGTTGAAGAAAGCCGTATCGACAACATTGCTCAGTTATCCATATACGAAAGCTGCTTGACCATCTGCAAAACTATCTCGGCACACCTTTGCGAAGCAATTCTTTCAAAAGTCGCATAATCAAGCTGAGACGACACTCCCGGCTTGTCAGACATAAGCCGTACAATCACAAACGGAAGGTCGTTGAGCCATGCAACCTGCGCGATAGCCGCGCCTTCCATCTCACAGCAGAGCGCTCCAAACTCTCTGAGCTCCTCTACCTTTGACGCATCTGCAACAAACTCATCACCTGATACGATTCTCCCCTGCATTGCCTTTATATAAGGAGCGACTTTTTCCACCGCATCAAGCGCCTGCTTGCAAAGTCCCGTGTCCGCTGGAAATGAAAACGTTGCAATACCGGGAATCTGACCTTGTGGATATCCCAGTGTATGCACGTCAATGTCGTGTTGCACGCAATCAGACGACACCACAACATCTCCCACAATAAGATCATCGACGAGAAGTCCCGCAATACCCGTATTGATGACGCAATCAATCTCAAAGCGGTCAACGAGAATCTGTGTGCACAGTGCTGCATTAACCTTGCCAATGCCTGATTGCACCACCACAACGGCCGTGTCTCCGATACTTCCTTCGTAAAAATTTCTTCCGGCCACAGATATGACACGCTCAGACGACATAGTGCGCACGAGAAGAGCGACCTCTTCTTTCATGGCGCCAATAATTCCAACTTTCATGCGAGGCTCCACTTCTCACGCTCGAACTACACTTAACTGGGGTCAAGGGATCGCTGCTGGTTTAAATCTCCACTCCCAATACGCTAGGACTCCACTCCCGCAAGCCACAAGCGGCCGGCGAGAGCACGCACGAGCTTGTCTGCCACAGGTTCTGCCTGTACCGAATCTCTGATGTGAAGGTGAACGAGAGCCTGAACGCCCACGTTCGTAATGCTCTCAAACCGAACTTCAATCGGAAACGTAAGGTCAAGACTTTCGGTAAGTAACTCTTGAGCAACTTCAATAATCTCTTTCGTAACCACATCAAGATCTGCCGTTGGCTTTACCAGAACAGACACGGCAACGTCTGTGATTGCCCAACGGGTTCGGTGTGTAAACGCGGTCTTATTCAACACCGAATTGGGGATAATCTGAACCCGGCCGGTACGCTCGCGCACAATGGTTGAACGCCAGTTTATATCCGTCACCTCACCAGAAATATCCCCTATGGTCACATGATCGCCAGGTTTAATGACTCCCGCCAGCATCAAGCCAAGTCCGCCAATAAGGTTTGAAACGGTGTCTTGCAAACCAAACGACAGAGCAATGGAGGTCACGCCCAATGCCGTAACAAAGGCAGTTGGTTGTATGCCGAAGACGGGTTGCAATACGGACAGGATGGCAAACATCCAGATAATACTTCGGATAACGTTCAGAAAGATGGAAGCCGAAGGAATCCGTGAAGCATCCAAAGCTCTTCTCGACACACGAATTACCAGATGCTCAATGATGAGCGCAATAACAAAAACCGTGGCGAGAAATACGGCGCGATAGAAAAAGTCTGCAGGCTCAAGACCAAGAATTGTCTGATTCGTATCGGAGAGCATCCTTACCCTAACTTTCTATTTTGACGATGGGTGCAAAGCCTTTCATCAACTTTTTAATCTTATTCGTCCGAGTAAACTTAACCTCAATGGTATCGCCTTCCGCCGAAAGTACAATCCCCGGGCCAAAGGTTTTATGGGAGATCTGATCCCCCGCCTCAAATGTTACTTTTGCACGTACGGGATCTTTTTGTATCGGTGCAAACGACGAAGAAGTCGTAGAGGAACCGCCGGTCGAGCGTGTCCGTGAACCAAAAACATTGCCACCGTATACCTCTGAGCCACGACCTGAGCCAAACGTACCGTGACGATCCCCTCGCTTTTCCCAGCCGATGCCCAAAAAATCCGACGAACCGATGCCTATGGCTCTCACGTGTTCAGAAGGAATTTCCGAAATGAAGCGAGATACGGGATTTGCCTGCGTGGAGCCGTACATACGTCGTGTGGAAGCATAGGTAAGGTAGAGTTTTTTGCGTGCGCGCGTAATGGCAACGTAGGCAAGACGCCGCTCCTCCTCCAAATGTGCCGAGCCCGTATCGGAAGCGATGTGCGGGAATATGGTCTCTTCCATCCCCGCCACAAAGACGGCCGGAAATTCAAGACCCTTTGCGGAGTGAATGGTCATAAGCGTTACGGCAGAGGTTGATCCCGCAAGGCTGTCCAGATCTGAACGGAGTGCCAGCCATTCCATAAACGCCGGCAGTTTCTGGGCAGCCACGGAAGGATAGTCGGGAGCGCCATATGCCGCCGTATCAAAAACCGTTTCGCTGGCACCCGTCGGATTGGAAACCGTTCCGCTGGCACCCGTCGGGTTCAAAACCGTTGCGTTGACGTCCGCCGCGTGGGAAGCCGCATCGGTCGTTTGTGCATCTCCGTCATCCAAAGCACCCGCCGCGCGAAGTTGTTGGAGACTCTCAAGTGTTTCTGCTATGTCATCGTGCGTCTCATCAAACTCAGCGGCAACACCAAAGAACTCGCGGATATTCTCAATGCGGCCATCGGCCTCCATGGTATGCTCCGCCTCATATGCACGGATAAGGCCTGATCGATCGACTATTGCCTCAATGACTTCGTCAAGCTCTCCGTCTATCGTGCGGCCAGCCTCGATGGCCCCCGTAAACTCCGCAAGCGAGTTTCGAACCTTGGCAGAAAGCAAGCCTTCTTCAGCGATGCACGCCTCGCACGCAGAAAAAAACGACAGCTGATTGTCGAGGGCAAATTTCTGAATTTTGGAAATGCTCGTAGAGCCGATACCACGCCGAGGCGTATTGACCACACGAAGTGCTGCCACATCATCGTCAGGATTGAGAATGACCTTCAGATACGCCATGACATCTCGGATTTCAGCTCGATCAAAGAATCGGGTTCCGCCTACGATCTTATACGGAACACCGGCTCTGAGCAGCATATCTTCAAGAATACGAGACTGCGCGTTGGTGCGGTAAAAGACGGCAATGTCGTCGTAGGAAGTTCCCCCGTCATGAAGTTTTTCAATTTCCGAGCCAATCCAACGACCCTCATCACGCTCGTCTGCCGCGCGATACACGCAGATCTTCTCGCCGTCACCTTCATTGGTAAAAAGCTTCTTCTCGGTTCGGTGTGCATTGTGGGCGACAACCGCATTTGCCGCTCCCAGAATATGCCCCGTTGAGCGATAGTTCTGCTCGAGTTTCACCACATGAGCGTCCGGATAGTCTCCCTCAAATGCCAGGATATTTTTGATATCAGCACCACGCCAGGAGTAAATGGACTGGTCGTCATCTCCTACGACCATAAGGTTTTTATACTTTGATGCCAAAAGGTTGGTAATTGCGTACTGAACGCCGTTGGTATCTTGGTACTCATCAACATTGATATAGCGGAATCGCTCCTGATACGCATCCAAAATAGCAGGATTTTTGGAAAGCAATTCAAACGCCTTGACGAGAAGATCGTCAAAGTCCATGGCTTCCGCCCGCTTCAGGCGGCTTTGCAAGGCCCGATACACACGAACGGCAACATAATCAGCAGGTGACGATGCCGCCTGCTCCATATCGTCTGGCGTGATGAGTGCGTTTTTTGCGGCGCTTATCTTTGATCTCAGAGAAGCCATGGGAAACTGGCGAACGTCAATATCCAAATCGGCCATAATAGCCTTTACCAGACGCTTGGAATCGTCGTCATCATAGATAGTGAAGTTGGGACCAAAGCCTACGGCCTCTGAGTCTTCTCTGAGCATACGTACGCACATGGCATGGAAGGTGCATACCCACATACCACGGGTACCACTAGGAAGAAGCGCACCCAGACGCTCGCGCATCTCGGCTGCGGCTTTGTTGGTAAACGTAATCGCAAGTATCTGCCAAGGGCGCACGCCTTCATCGGCAATCATATGCGCAATGCGATAGGTAAGCACGCGCGTTTTGCCTGAACCTGCTCCGGCAAGCACCAAAAGCGGTCCTTGGGTAGCCAACACCGCTTCACGCTGAGCAGCGTTAAGATCTTGAAGACTCAGGCGCGAGGGATTGGCGGAAAAAAGATCTAGCTGTGACGCATCAGACATAGTGCTCCAATTACATCCGTGGAGAAACTCAGTAGGACACTCAATAGAATACGAGTGTAGCGCTAAGCGCGGACAACAATTCTTTTTGAAAGCCGTTATGCAAACAAGGCAAAGTATGCGATAACCGCAATACCTAAGATGATGCGGTATACACCAAACGGCTTAAAGTCGTGTTTGCGCACGTACCCCATGAGGGCTCGGACAACACCCAGAGACACCACAAAAGCCACCACACAGCCAACCGCAAGAATTGCAATTTCAGGTGAGGTAAACGAATTTCCCTTTAAGAAAAACTTTACCAAGCGCAAACCCGAAGCACCTACCATCGTAGGAATTGCCAAGAAAAACGTGAATTCAGCCGCAACCGAGCGCGAACATCCAAGCACCAAGCCGCCAATGATGGTAGCTCCGGAACGCGATGTTCCCGGAATGATGGACAGCACCTGAAAAAGGCCGATGCCAAACGCCGTCTTCCAATCCAGCGCATCAATGTCAACAACACGTGCCTGTTCATCGGCGCTGCGACGCTTTACTACGGTATCTTCAGAGAGGCGCATGTGCTTTCCGTGAGGCTGCACAACAGGAGCTGCCTTGGCGACCTTCTCGCGATGTGCCTCCAAAAGGATAAAGATCAAGCCATATAAAATAAGAGTTGAAGCAATGACATACGGGCTGCCCAAGCGCTCTTCAATAAAATTATCCAAGGGAATGCCAACTGCCGCTGCAGGAATACAACACACCACGACCTTTGCCCACAACTTCCACGTGCAACGACGCTCTTCTTTTGTTTTATGAGGCGAGAAGGGATTGAGTTTATGGAAAAAGATGGCACACACGGCAAGGATTGCTCCAAGCTGAATCACCACGACAAACATATCCCAAAAGTCAGCAGACACGCTCAGCGGCACAAACCTATTCAAAAGCAGCATGTGCCCGGTCGAGGAGATGGGTAGCCATTCCGTTATACCCTCAACAATTCCATATACTGCAGATACGATAAGATTAAAAACTTCCACAACTCCCCTTTCGTTTTGTTTGTACATCATCGCGCAAAGCGTAAGTACCGACAAGTACGAGTTCTTCTCGACATGAAATCTGCTTTATAGATACCCCGTATGGATTTTCCTATAGCCGCCCCCAGGCGCCCCAAAGCACCGCTTTCAACAAGCAGTGCCCGTCGTCCCTAGGCACCGCCCTCATTAAGCTATCCACCGCTTCCTCAGCACTCCTCTCACCTGCAATTCTTGCAAAATACCCCTCAAAACGTGTAAACTTGATATCCTCGCACGAGCGGAGAAGAGGTCATTGCGCACCCACGCATGCAAACCCCAATCGCGGAGGTATCGTATTTTGAGTTTTGGACAACATAGGGCACACGGCAATAGGATGCACGGCATCAAAGGTTCTGTATTTGCCCTTACACTTGTATGTATTCTTTCCGTATCTCTTGTTGCTATGCCATACACGACGTATGCCGAGTCTCTCGAAGATCTTCAGGCAAATATCGAGAAGAGCAACAACGACTACAACAACGCAACCAATCAGGTCGCTGACTTGCAGCAAAAGATTCAAGACAATGAAGCTCGTATCAAGGAGATTGAAAACCAGCTTCCGGAGCAACGCTCAAGAGCTGCGGCGTCTATCGCAAATACCTATCGGATGCAACAGGGCTCTCTTGGCATTATTGATTTGATTTTATCGACCGACAACTTCAATGATTTGATTTCACTTCTGCAATATCTCAACATCATCTCAAGTCGCAATGCCGACACCATTAACAACCTGGTCAATCTCTCAAACGAACTCGACGCTACCAAAAAAGACCTCAACGCTCAGATGGCCGAGGCTGAAAAGCAAAAGCAGGCCGCCTCTGATGCACTACAAGAAGCCATTGATGCCCGCAATGCGTTGCAAAAACAAATGGAAGAGCAGCGCGCAGCAGAAAAAGCTCAAGAAGAAGCTGCCATTGCTGAAGCGCAGAAAAAAGCTCAGGAGTCCAACAACACCTTCACCAACGCATCAGGTCAGCAGACCGACTATGTGGCACCTTCCGACAACTCGTCTGATAACTCTTCTGATTCATCTCATTCTTCCAATCCTTCCAACTCCGTTGATTGGTCGGATGGAAAGAGTGCTTTTGTTTCAAAGTGGAGCGGCAGAATTGACACATATCTTTCAGGGTCACCCTTAGCGGGATATGGCTCAACGTTTGCGGAAGCCGCATGGGAATACGGTGTTGATCCGCGCTTCTCGCCTGCAATTTCTGCCGTTGAAAGCACCAAGGGAGCCTATTGCTTCAGACCACACAACGCATGGGGCTGGGGCTCTTCAAGCTGGGGATCTTGGGAAGAAGCCATTTGGGCCCATGTTGCCGGACTCGCCAGTGGATATGACGGCTACCTCACGTATTCAGGTGCGGCAAAGTACAATCCCGCAAACCCTAATGGCTGGTATTCGGCCGTTCAAGCTAATATGAACCAAATTTGATAGATCGGTCGTTCTGTTTAACGCTCGGCATCCACGCCTCACTCGGCTGCCCCGCGTACCGCGCAGGCACCATGCATACCGCTCGGCCGCTCCGTTTACCGCTTAACTTACTTTTCCAACCAACTTCCCCACGTTATGCCATACACTCTAAGAGAGTACGTTTGACGGATGGGGGTACGCATGATTTATGTCGGCAATTTTAGCTATAACGATACAAATGACGATAAGGACAACTACTGTCTTATGCCCTGCCTTGTGGAAGCTCAAAGTACCGAAGAGGCCTTGGAGCTCTTTTCCGAGCATCTCTTTGAAGTGAGCAAAGTGTCGGATTTGCTTGATGGCGCTCAGGAGATTTATCTTGACTCGATAGTCGAGCTGCCTGAGATTCCATCAAACCCACTCATTATGCAATGGCAAAAAATTATGCCCGCCGGAGATGGTCTTTGCAGCATTACAAGTGCTCTTCCTACGGTTGAATTTGATGATGACGTTGCAAACGCATACTCGTGGAACGAAGCCGAGCACAGCCATAGCCATGGCCATGATGACTTCATCTACGACCACGAAGATTACGAAGGCCGCGAAGGTCGTGAAGATTACGGCACGCTCGATGACCTGAATGAGGAACTTCTCGAAGAATTGGCTCAAGACGAAGAGCCGTTTATGCGTTTCTAAAGGTATTTTTCCTATTTGAAATAAACAAATACGAGAAGATTCCCATAAGCGCAATTACGGTTGTTCCTCCAAGAATGGCGCGCATCGGCAGTGATTCCTCTTTCTGGGAATCGTCCGTTGAAGCTGCATTCTGCCGCTGAGTCTCAGAAGACGTATTCATGGCATGATTCTCTTGATTCTTCTCTTGAGAATTACCTTGCGTGTCACTTTCTGTCTCCTGTGTTGAGTGGGACTCACTCTGCCGAGAAGGACGCGCAGGAGTTTGAGTAGACACCGTACCGGCCGTATCGGATTTTGTCTGAGGCGTATGCGGTGCGTTGCCATCATGTGCATCTGATGAGGAATTGTTTTGGCTGGAATTATCCGAAGGCTTCTTCTCGTCCGAAGGATTATCCGTATCGTGCGGAGCCTCTTTGTCGGCAGTAAGTGAGAAAAGCGCGCCTGAGTTGTTGGTGTAATACAGATTTCCTTGTGCGTCGCAGATGACAGGCGAAGTTCCAAAATTCTTATACGCATCTTCAGGAACATATATGTGCGTCAGCGTGCCACGATCCGACGTATTGTGTCCTGACACGTCAGAATCTCCAAACACATATCGCCACACTCCACCAACCGGATCGTTGACCGTAAAGTAGACGTAGGTCTTCTCGCCCTGTTGTGAGACAAGGGGTGCGCCGTTGACCTCGCCTTCACCGGCATGAACCGTGCGCTCAATTTTAAGCGTATCCAAATTAATAACGGAAAGCACGCCGGACTGGCCTTTGTCTTCCAAATCGACCATGCCCCCCACAAACGCCTTTCCTCCGGCAATCGTGGGAGTTGACGAAGACGAGCCAGCAAACTTCACGCTGCCACGAGCCACAAGCTCACTTCCGCACTTTTCAAAGACATGAAGGGTTCCGTCATGGGTCACCGTGGTATAGGTGCCGTCTCCGGTTTCGGAGTTAACCTGATACGGAATCACGCCCGCACGTACAGAGCTCCCAAGATTCAGCTTTGACTTTACCGACCCCGTTTTCCCGTCGAGAAGCACCACGTCTCCTGACTCATTTCCCACAATGAAATCCGACCCCGCAGCCGCAGCACCGCTGCCGCAATAACCGCTGGATTTTTGTTCCTCACTCCCGCGAAGTGCCCATTTTATAGAGCCATCGGTAAGGTCCACGCAAACGAAATCTCCTCTGCTTCCCTTCCCCGATTGCATTTGAGTAAATCCCGTCACAACGGACGTTCCGTCATGTGAGGCAGTAAGCGTTGCAAGCGTCTGATATGCCGAAGCCCCGGACAGATCCTCAGAGCGCCACACACGCTCAAGTGAATCCAGCGAAAATGCCGTCAGGTGTCCGTCATCGGTGGCAACCACCACTAAACCGTTTACAACGAGCGGACGAGTCGTGTGGGAAAGGGTGCTGTCCAACGTTGCCTGGCCTACGATTTTCCCCGTTACACGCTGGGCCTTATACAGTGTATTTCCACGAACAAAGTAGACGTAGTCACCAGAGATAACCTGATGGGAAACAACCGATGGATATGTGCCGATTGTCTCGGGAGGAAGGATCCATTGAGCGTGTACGTTTCCCATGGGAGTCAAAAACGAAACAAACGCTGAATTACTTCCGTTTGGATATCCTCCCCACGTTGGCGTAATTCCTAAACGAGTGCTCCCTGCCTGAGAAGCAGCGAGCGTTTCAGACTTGACCTTTGCGGGCTCGGATGTCCCAGACGCAGACTCGGGCGTGCTCTCGGAGGTGCCCTTAGGTTCACCCTCAGATTGAGACTTGGCCTTATTTACGGGTTCAGCCTCAGACGTATCATTAGACGTTGGCACACCTTCAGGTGCAACGGTAGAATGAGCGGTATTTTCAGTGTCAGGAGACGTATTTTTTGAGGTTGCGTCACTGTTTTTTGAAGATTCGGTGTAGCTTGCGGCCAGATTGCCGGTCTCTGCATAAGCCACAAAAGGTAGAACCGAAAGCACTACCACAAAAGAGAAAAGGATTGTTATAACCCTCTTTCTCATGCTACCTTACCCTCCCTACTTGTGGGGAGCCTGCTTTGCGTGCATATATAAGAACTCCTATACCTGAAATTATAAGCGGAAGACTGAGCAGTTGGCCCATGGTAATAACACCACCTAAAAGATATCCAAGCTGCTGATCGGGTATGCGTACAAACTCAATAAGAAAACGGAAGACGCCATACAACAATAAAAATATGCCGATAAACGTTCCCTGTGGGCGCGGAGGATATGCTCTTGAAAGCGCGTAAAGAACTATAAACAACAGCAAACCCTCGAGAAGTGCTTCGTAGAGCTGGGAAGGATGACGGTAGACGGCGCCGCCTGTTTCAAACATGACTCCCCACGGAAGATTGGTTGGCTTTCCCCACAGCTCTCCATTGACAAAGTTTGCACATCTGCCAAAAAAGAGTCCCAAAGGAGCTCCAATGGCCGCAAGATCGGCGATGGTCGGAATCGAAAAGTGCAGCATGCGGCACGCAAGTGAACCGCCAACGACAGCGCCGACAAGCCCTCCGTGAAAGCTCATGCCTCCCTGTGAGAACGCAAAAATATCCAAGGGGTGCTGAAGGTAATATCCTGCGCCATAAAAGATGACGTAAAACAAGCGAGCCCCGATAATGACTCCGAACGCTATACTCACGAGAAGATTAAGCGTATCGTCAACGGTTATATCAAGCTTCCAACGACGCGCAGTACGGTAGAGCATAACGCCCGCCAAAGTAAAGCCAACAAGATATGCCAGCCCATACCAACGGATGGAAAGCGGTCCGATGGATATGGCTACCGGGTTAAGAGAATGATAGAGCTCGTTAAGCCACACGTACTTCTCGCCACCTACTTTTGAAGGACATGAGACGGTGTTGCCCCACGCTGTCCCTGATAATGACTGCCAAGAGCTTCAGACCCATAGGGACGCTCGACCGGAGAACTCATACGTTCAAAAGAGAGCTGACCGATGCGCATCCCCGGATGCAGGACGATGGGAAGAGTGGCCACATTGGAAAGCTCAAGGGTCAACTCTCCGTCCCAACCGGGATCAACATATCCGGCAGTTGAATGAATCATGAGGCCAAGGCGGCCAAGCGTTGACTTGCCCTCAAGCTTACCCAAGATGTCATCGGGAATGGCAATGCGCTCGAGAGTGGTTCCAAGTGCAAACTGACCCGGATGAAGAACGAATACCTCACCCTCGGGAACGTCAATTGACTCCGTAAGACCGTCTTGTGTTGTTAAGGGATCGATACAGGTGTGTATGGAATTGCGGAAGATCCTAAAATTTGAACCAAGACATACGTCAACGGAGGCCGGTTGGATATTTTTGTCGCACAAAGGCTCAATCAAAATACGACCAGCTAAAAGCTCACTTTTAATGTCGCGATCTGAGAGGACCAAATCATCTGCCTTTCCCTCACGGTGGTTCCCAATTTCTTGCCTTACTACAGTAACACGCTCACTTTAACACGCGCACTTTCAAAAAAGACGCGCGCACCAAAAATGCATCATATTAACGCAGGAAATTCAACATATTTCCATTAAATTTGAACGCGCCCTACTTACTTGAGCAAATACCGCTACAGCATCGCCGGCTGAACGCGCTTTACGCCGGGTACGTGTTCAACAAGAATACGCTCGATACCTTCGGACATATCATAGGCAGACAGAGGGCAGCCGGCGCAAGAACCGGTCATCTCAAGGGTTACCGTACCGTCGTCATTCACATCGATAAGCTCAACGTCTCCACCGTCCGCCTGAAGGCTCTGACGGATTACGTCAAGCGTAGCATTCAAAAGTTCCCTGTTAATTGCCATAGCCGATCTCCTTATGGTCTCAATACGATGATCAAAGTCTTTTGTATCGTACCCAATGACCTTCAAATGATACGTTTCTTACATCACGCATTTCTTGTGAACTCCCTCAGGAACTCCCCCACGCGCTTCCCTCAAGCGTAGCGTCTTAAAGCAAGCGGTCACACAAAGACAATCGCACACCGCTAACCAATGGGCGAGAAGAGATGCCCTTGCGTTGCTCCCTCAAGACGGCCCGGCAAAGCTCTCCCCTGCTTCACGGCAGCCACTGCAGAAGCCACACGCGCAACGGCACGCTTTGTCTGCTCTTTGGTCAGCAAGGTGGCATCAACCATAAGCCGAGTAACGCCGTGGGCGAGAAGGACGTCCAGCTCAGGTACCGCATCAAAAGGCTGAGGGGCCCAAATACGTGAGCGACCCTGAGTATCCGTGGTAACGGGAAGATAATCGTTATCAATTCCGCGCAGATAATGCGGCTCTTGGCGCAACTTACAGGTATCACAGTCATGGATGCACTTCCCCGTTGCCATAAGCACGCAATGCTCGCTTGTCATGGTGCGTATGCGGCCACTGACCAAATACCCCACGGGAACCGAGGCATTTTCTGCAATATGAGCAATCTCGGCAAGGGTTAACTCAGAATTCAGCCAAACGCCACAGGCACCGCGGTTTACAAGAGCGCTCACGGCATAATCGTTGTGAAGAGGAATGCATTCCCGGATTTCTGCCATCGCATGACAATCGAGCGCACACGCAAGCTCTGATATATTACCGACGGCCACGGGGGCTCCCGTGCGAATCCACGCATCAAGCCGCGGGTGATCCGACCCACGACACACTTCATCCAGCCACGGCACCATGCGTGCAAGCATATCATCGGACCAAGTACCTTGATTGAGCGCATCGGCGGATGCATAGAGGCGAGAAGCTCCCGCCGCCCGTGCAATACGCGCCTGCTCCGGTGAGGTCACAAGCGCACATATCTCAGCGTCTTTTGCCCTTGCTTGAGCAGAGGCTCTGTCCGACAGAGGCAAAGATGGCACTTTGGCTGCTGCGTCGCGTTCTTTTTCGGCAGCGCGACGAGAGAGCGGTGCCGTGCTCTTCTCGCGAGCTTGATAGCCGGCAAGAATCCGTTCTTCGAGAGCCGTGCACGCGGCGGTGCGCACGCCGTGGACGGCGGAAAAGCTCATGCCGCATTCCGCATCAAAGTCAATGTCAAAGCGTATGGGCTCAAAGGGAGATGAACCCATGCGTCCCACGTGCTCTCTTAACTCTTCCGTACTAACCGGCTTCGTGCGTGCCTTCTCAACCACAAAGCCCTGGACGGATGCGGAATGGTCCCCGTCAGCGGTGGTAAGTGAAACGGTAAACGGCTGGCCGATATGCGCAGAAACCCGCACGGAAACGGCGCGTTTGCGGGGATAGTCGAGTGAGGCAATCCGTTCCGCCTGAGCACGCGCCGCCTCCGAACGAATCACGCGTACCACGGAGCCAACCGCCATCACGCGAGCCGCTCTGACCGTCAAGGTGCTGTCCGGCTCCGCATCACAAGGAGCCAAGGCCGTTAAGAATTTCGTAGGGTCATCAAGAGGGCGAATCTCCAGCAAGTCCCCTTTGCCAATGGGTGCATGGACGGCCAGATCAACGTCGGCCTGCTTGTAACGACGCAGTTTCACCCGTCCGCCGTTAAGTCCGCCTTTCTTCTCGACGGCATCCTCAAGCGCACGACCACCGACCACCTCGCCTACAGTCTCACCACGGTTGTTTGACCGCTCGTAGCTCATCATTTCGTTGTCGGCAGTGCCATGTAGATATGCGTCGGTAAGCCCACGATTAAAGGAACGTTTGAGCAAACGATGACGATACGCACGATTTGAGCCGCTGTCCTCACCGGCCGCAAGAGCGTCAAGCGCTTCTCGATAGGCACGTACTACCGAATACACATACTCGGGCGCCTTCATGCGCCCCTCGATCTTGAGCGATTTGGCGCCTGCCGCCACCAATTCTGGCAAATCATCAATGGTGCAGTAGTCCTTGGGACATAACAGGCGCTCAAACTCCGGACGAGAAACTACCGTATGAGCGGCATCCACCAACACGTACGGCAGACGACACGGCTGCGCACATGCACCGCGATTTGCAGAGCGCTCGCCGCGCATGGAACTCATATGGCAGATGCCCGAATAGCAAAAGCACAGCGCGCCATGGCCAAAGCATTCCACATCAACGCCCTCTTGGGCAATGCGGCCGATCTCTTGAGAGGTGAGCTCGCGAGAAAGCGTTACGCGGCCAACGCCGAGCTCTCGGCAAAACGCCACGCCTCGCGCGTCGTGTATGTTGGCCTGCGTAGACACATGGCACTCCATCTGGGGCCATGTACTTCGAACCTGCAACAAAAGTCCCCAGTCCTGGATAATAAAGGCATCGGCACCTAAAAGCCACGCGCGACGAATCAGCCTCAATACGCGTTGCATCTCGTCCCACTTGACCACCACGTTGACCGTCACATACACCCGCGCGCCCGCAAGATGCGCACGCCTGCAGGCCTCCGCAAAAGAAGCATCATCAAAGTTGTCGGCACTGCGCCGGGCATTAAAGTTGCTGCCAAGCCCGCAATAGATGGCGTCCGCACCAGCTGCCAGGGCTGCGCTGAACGCTGAAGGGCCTCCTGCCGGGGCGAGAAGCTCCACAAAAGCGACATCGGCAAGCGGCGTTGTGTGTTCAAGCTCGCAAGACGATGCATGGGTCCATGACGCTTCATTCATGCGGTTCTTCTCGCCAGCGGCACACGCACGCTCGCGACGGTTTCGATCATTCATGTATATCCTTGCGTAGACGGTACTTAGTTTTTAGCGATATTGGTTTTTGAGTGCAGAAAGAGGCGGATGTATTTTGTCCTTGTCGGACAAAATGACGCGCGCAGGATCAAAGTTCTTCTCGCCGAGAAACGCCGGCCACACGATACCTATCTCAGAATCGTTCCACATAACGCCACCCTCATCACCCGGATGGTAAGTGTCGTCACATTTGTAGCAGAACTCAGCCTCATCCGAGAGCACCAAAAATCCATGGGCAAAACCTCGTGGTACAAAGAATTGACGGTGGTTCTCCTCGGAAAGAACGATGCCTTCCCACTTACCCCAGGTAGGGCTCCCCGCGCGCAAATCAACTGCCACGTCAAAAACGGTACCCCGAATAACTCGAACCAGTTTTGCCTGAGGATGTGCAATCTGAAAGTGAAGTCCCCGAAGCACCCCTTGCGATGAAGACGACTGGTTGTCCTGGACAAACTCCGCATCAATACCTGCTGCTACAAAGTTGTCACGTCGATAGGTTTCCATAAAGTATCCGCGGCGATCACCATACGTCTTTACATCAATTGCCATCACTCCCTCAATGGAGGTAGGAGTGAACACAAAATTACCCGATGTTATGGAACGTTCTTTCAACTCAGCCACGATACGGCTTCCCTTCACGCGCAACTCGTTTTATACTCACCACTTGTCTGGTGAGTCCACAGATAACTATACTCAAACAATCACCCAATGAGTACGCTATTATTTTAGTGGGAAACTCAAAGACACCGCAAAGACCGTACAGAAGGAAAAGCCGTGAGAATTCTTGCACTTGTACCTGCATATAATGAGGAAGCCTGCATTGCGGACACCATCACTGAATTAACACGGACATGTCCGTCCGTTGACTATGTCGTTATCAACGATGGATCGAGTGATTCCACGTTGGCCATCTGCCGCCGGAATAACTTCAATTATATAAACTTGCCCGTAAACGGTGGACTTTCAGCGGCTTTCCGCACCGGTATGCGATATGCCAAAGATCATGGCTACGATGCCGCCGTGCAGTTTGATTCCGACGGACAGCATATGCCGCAATTCATTCCAACCATGGCAGAAGCGCTTGAGAGAGACCACGCAGACATCGTCATAGCTTCCCGCTTTGTAACCAAACAACGCGGATCAAGCGCCCGAGAGATTGGTTCCAAACTCATCAGCTGGCTTATCAAGCGCAGTACCGGACAGGTCATCACCGATCCAACCTCCGGTATGCGCATGTACAATGCCGTAATGATTGACAGATATGCGCGCTCGTTTGACTTCTCGCCGGAGCCCGACACCATTTCGCTCCTGATGCGAAAGGGCGCGCGAATCAGCGAAATTCAGACTGAAATGCGTGAGCGCCAAGGCGGTAAGAGCTATCTCAACTTCTATAACTCTATTGTCTATATGGCACGCACGTGTCTTTCACTTCTTCTGTTCCAATGGTTTAGATAAACCGAGATAAGGTGGCTCTATGTCTATCATGCTTCGAATTTCTTTGCTCCTTGGTGCTCTCTTTGCACTCGGTATTGTTATCAACAGCGTCCGCAAATCACGAATCCGCATTTCGGACTCGGTGTTTTGGGTCATATCCGCAACGCTTCTTCTCTTGTTTGCGATTATTCCGCAAATTCCCTTTTTCTTTTCTCGACTTTTTGGATTTGTCTCAACCAGCAACTTCGTTCTGGTTGTTGTGATAGCCCTGATGCTCATCAAACTGTTCCATCAGTCGTGCAGCATTTCTCGCCTTACCTATAAGGTTGAATCGCTTTCCGCTACGATTGCCCTTCACGATAAAGACTTACGTGACGAGAAGAACCTCGATTCCATCACCGATTTCAACCACGCTGCCCGCGTTTAGCACGCAAACCCAGCACACAGAAGATTCCGAATACCAAGGCAAGCATCAGGAGCGAGGCGTCATACAAAAGGCAGGCGCCCATCATGCCTCCCGTTGTAATGAAATAACCTGACGTCACAAACGCAAAACCGGCACCGCAGGCATAGCTCACCAAAACGCCAATCTGCTTTCGCATGGTAACCACGGCATAGTAGAGAATCACGGTAAGCGCATTCAGCCAGCCTCCCACCAAAAGCACCATAAGTTCCGCTTGATACGGGGAAAAATCGAGTCCATACAGTATGCCTAAAACCGGTGTGCCCAAAGGCCACGCAAGAGCCATGGTAAGCAGCGTGGCAAGCGTTACCGCACCAAAACCCTTGAGGATGAGAGACAAAAACGAGGCGATATTACCCGAAGTCCACCGATTGGCCATATCGGTCAAAAGCGGCTTAAAAATGAAATTACTGAGCAAATTAATGACCATCGCCGGCATGAAAAGCGCCGCATAAAACGTCTGATACTCGTTGCTCATGAAACGTGCCATGGCGTATTTGGGCGCTCCTACCACATAGGTCAGCAAGAACGATCCCGCAAAAAGCGGCGCCGTGGTCAATAACAATTTTCCAATGGACCCCAGGTTAAAAGATGGTTTCAGAGACTCCATTGCCTTTGCAGGCGCGTAAATCAGCACAACCATCACCACAGCAGACGCCGCAAAAGCAACAAGACATGATACCAGCAGATTCCTCGTAAGCATCACACCCGCAACAAACGCGACGACCGTCGTCAGCACACGGAAGAAAAACGCACGTCCTGCAATATCAAGTCTTCCGTGCTGCTGAAACATGCCATGAAACACATCTTCAACAACGTCAAAGAGACGCAGTGACGCAATCAGAGTAAAAAGCAGGCCTTCATACGTCAGTCCCTGCATAGTAGCGGAGTAGATAACCACGCCGATCATCATACAGATCGTCGTAATGCAACGCGATCCCAGATATACGCCAAACGGAAATTTTTCTTCCGTATCGGTTGCTTGATAGGTACGAATTTCAAAATGGCCGATTACCATGAGCTGCTGTGCAATGGCATACGCAAGCGAGAAGATGCCTCCTGCGGCAGCGCCCATCGTTCGCGTCACTGCCATCAGCATGAGGACCGTTGACGCGGCATTCATCAACGAGCCAAGTGTGTTCCAAAAATAGTTTTTGCGCATTTGCGCCGGAGATGTTTCTATATTCATACGCTCTTCTTGCCAAAAGCCGCAAAGGCATCACGGCTTCCTTTTGTGACATCAACATCTTTCCACTTGCCAAAATCAAGTCTGCCGGGATGATGGTTCTTGCGATCATTCTCGGGAGGAAGCTGCATATAATCACCATAGCCCAGCCGTAAAAGTTTGTCATACTCCTTGGGGAGAACGGTCGTGATGTCTTCAAACGGAACGCGCACGGTTGGAAACACGTCACTTTTACTCATGGTCCAATTTTCGGGATCAGGCTCAACGAAGCTGGCGTAAACGTCGGTTTCTTCATGCTCGCCCAAGCGAGCCGACCTGTCCCAATGGCTCAAAATGAACTTTGAAGGTACATGCAGGATACGCATGGTCCAGTGGATAAGAAAACATCCCGCAAGCGCGAGTGTGCGCTTCCAGCCTCCCAAGGGTATATGCGGCCTTGGTGTGGCGCGCAGAAAATTCAAGCGTCCCCAAAACCACGTGCGGCGCTTGATGCGGGCATACGTCTTTGGATCCCGAGGAATCTTGTCAAACGGAAAGATTCCGATGGAGATGGCATACGTAAATGGGCAATCCATAAATTCATCCGGCACGCACACGGTACCTCTCAAAGAGAGGTTGGAATTTACCGCAGGAAAGAAGTCGTCGGTGCGTCCGTTTTGAATAATAAAATCGGGTCTGATATGTGACGGACCTTCTGCAAGGAATTTTTCATAGTCTTCACGAAACATCGAAATGTCCACATCATCGTCCCAGGGAATGAAGCCTTTATGCCGAATGGCACCGATTTCGGTACCTCCATACGCTTGATAAGAAATACCGAGTTCACCACAGACACGATCAAGCTCATCCATCAGCATGGTAGATAAAATCTGAATTCGACGCAGTTCCTTCGGATCATCGTAACCCTTATATGTTTCAAATCCCACAAAGACTCCAGCCAACGAGTTCTGGTTAATGTTTCTATAATACAGATAATAAAAAGCTCCACAACGAACGCTTCATGATGGGATGATACCATGTACACACCAGCCGATCACACCTTTGCCATTTGTGCCTACGGAGAAAGTCCGTATTTGGAAGAGCTCATCTGCTCGCTTACAAAGCAGACACTTCCCACAACACTACTCCTTGCAACTTCCACGCCCAATGATTTAATTTGCAATCTTTGCGAGAAGTACAACATTAAAATGTATATCAATGAGGGACCCAGGGGCATCGCCGGCGACTGGAACTTTGCCGTCAGCTGCTGTACCACTCCCCTCGTAACCATTGCTCACCAAGACGATATCTACAAACCGACCTATGCGGAAGAAATGCTTGCGCGCATAAACGCCTCATCTTTGCCTCTCATATACTTCACCAATTACGGAGAGCTCAGAGACGGACGTGAAATAGACGACAATAGGCTCTTGAGCGTCAAGCGCCGTCTGCTCTATTCCCTCGGAAAACCTGAAAATGCAGGCAAACAGTGGGCAAAACGACGTGCGCTTAAATTGGGATGTGCCATCTGCTGCCCTTCCGTTACGCTCTGTCTCCCAAACCTTGAGCTTCCCGTTTTTGAAGCCGGTTTTGGCTCAAACCTTGACTGGCAGGCATGGGAGAAAATCAGTCGTAGGGAGGGAGATTTCCTCTACAACACGAATATTTTGATGCTTCATCGTATCCATGAAGATTCCGAGACCAGCCATCTCATACATGATAATCGCCGTGAAGCAGAAGACCTTGCAATGCTTGAAAAATTTTGGCCTACGCCCATGGCAAAACTCATTAATCTTGCCTACAAAAAAGGTCAAAAAAGCAATGGGTAGAAGTACTTCTATTCCTATGGCGATATATACTAAAAGTACTAAAACATTTGAGTGAAGCAATCATGGGAGACTACTACAACAGCCCCAACACACTGCGCATCGACTAAGCTTCTCTTCCGGAAGAACCCCGTTTGATCCCCAACTCACGCCAGTCGGGCGTTGCCGAGAGCACCGTACCTACGATGATGACAACACAGCACAGTGCGGCCAAAGGCGACGGAATTGCTTCGGGCATGATAGCTGGCAACAATACACCTGCAAGAGCTGCAAAAATAACAGCCCACGCAGAATAAGAAATATTGAGTGCCATACCGCGAGAAGCTCCTATGGCATCAATGGCTTTGTAGTAGAAGAGATACGATACGGTACCCGCGAGCGCGGCGAGAAGAACAATGCCGTTTGCAGGCGTCACTGCCGTCTGAACGGCAAAGCCAAACGAACCCGTCAAGGGAACCACCACAATACCGTAGGCAAGAGCAGAGGTAGTTTCTCGGATTTGAAGTGCCGTTTCATTGTCAACCGCACTGTCTTGCATACCCCAAGCCAAAATAACCGCTTCAGATCCCCAACCAAAAACGCAGGCACACACACCGAGAATACCAACGACAACATTACCGTTACCGGTAACGGCATCGGCAGAGGTTAGTCCCATCAGCATGACCCCAACAAGTGCCACAAGAAGTGCCAGCACCTGTTTGAGTTTCATGCGTTCTTTTAACAAAAGCCACGCAAGCGCAGAACCAACGGCAGGATAGAATGCGGAAATGGCTGCCGTATAACCTGGTCCAATATTATTGATGGCCGCAAGATATCCGCTCATACCGATGGGGCCGCCGAGCAGCGCCCCAAGCATAACCACCTTTCCGCTTCTCGTCTTTAAAGCAGAAACGGTGTCTCTCAAGCGTCCGCGAGTACCCATGAATACCAAAAGGATCAACGCCGCAAAAACGTCATGCACACATGCACTGACAATTGATGCCTGAGGTGCATCAAGATATGGTGTCATACCAAGGGCCACGCCTAAGATGACGGTATCGATTGCCCACAGGATGCCGCTTATTAATCCGTATTGCATGCTGAAACCCGCCCTTCTCGCGCAATATTCGTGCGACTAATTTTCTTCATACCAGCTCAAAAGCCGGTCTATATACTGTGCGGCATAGCGGTAATAGATAAAGAACCACTCGCCTACATTCTCTCCTTCAGCCTCTTTTACCAGCGACCAAAGGTACCAGCACCAACCGGCAAAGACCACGTAACTCCAAAAATGGCGACGCTCCTTTGTGGTTGCCGTTCGCCCGAAATAATAGTCAATGGCTTTGTTTGCCTCATCCTCTGAAAGCTCGCAGCATACCGTAAAGGTACCAAAGTCGCTTGCTTCATCGGACATACCTGCATATTCCCAGTCAATCAAACTGTAGGTATCGTTTTCGTCAATAAGGAAGTTAAGGGAGAAGAAATCATTGTGAGAAATAACCGTCTTGACATGGTCGGCATCAGCATATGCCTTGAGCTTAAGGACCTTCTCGCGCAGCTCAAAATAGTCAGGAACTTCAATAGGGCCATACTCCTTTAAGACCTTCTCATAGTTAAGGCCTTCATCGACAAAACTAAAGTGCCGATCAAGTACCGCGCCACTCTCATGAAGTGTCCGACCCATCTCCATGGCACGGCGAAGCTGCTCAGGATTATGCGGATCCAAATTCTTTGCGTTCTTTACAAAGTGAGAGATTTTCCAGCCTTCCTTTTGATCCTCATAAATGAACGTATTGTCAAGACCGAGTTCTCGGGCAAGACGAAGACCCGCCTCCTCGCCTGCTCTATCCACAAGCTTTTCCGTGCCAACGCCGGGATGGCGATAGACGTACTCCTGTTCCTCTTCACCATAGCCAACCGTAAAATGAGCGGAAAGATTGGTCAGACCCTGCTTCAGCGGATAAAAGTCATGAATATCGGACTTCTCGCAGTGAAGTACGGAAACGATGTTGTCAAATATCTCAGAGTCAATGTTTTCAATAAACGCAGGATCAAATTCACGCAGCTCATCTAAGGAATCAAACTCGTTGATAACGCCATCGGGGTATTTGCGAATAGTCATGGAAAGCTGTTTTATGTGGTCAGCGTATATGTCTTCCCACAGTTTGTTGGCAGTTTCCGGCCTCTCGTAGACCGACTCAAGAATCTCAACGAATCGCTTTGAGAATGCACGGTCAAAATACACGTGTCCAAGCATGACCCACGCATCAAAACCACCAATCTCAACACCGGTAATACGACCTCCCGGACCCTCTTTCAAACACCATTCTTTTGTGGGTCCTGCAACATAGGTTGCCGAATAATACGCACCATACACGTAATGCTCAAACGGATTGACGGTAAAGTAGTCATCTGACGAGCAGATATAGGTATTACCGAGCCGGTTTTTGGTGTACCAAAGCGTGGAGTTGTTGTTGCGCGTTGCATAGTCGGGATTGACCACGATGCTGACCCCAAACTTGCCCGCAAGGTAGAAAAAGTATTCCTTTTTGTATCCCACAACTACCGTGATATCGGTAATACCGGCTTCCATGAGTTGGCGAATCTGGCGCTCGATCAAAACTTCTCCACGTACTTTCAAAACACCTTTTGGTTTTTCATACGAAATGGGAGCAAAGCGAGAAGAAAGTCCTGCGGCCATGATGATGGCATTGTCAACGGCATACGGTTTAAGTGCCTCAAGACCCTTTTGAGTGATCATACGATCTTCGATAAGACCCCGATTTTCAAGACTCTTAACGGTAGTATTAACGGTTCCCAGCGAAAGCTTTGTTGCCTCTGAAAGCTGACGCTGACTCAGCTTTTCATTGGTGCCTGCAAACATCTTCAAAACGGTAAAAACATTTTTCGTCAGTGCCATAAAACCTCCCGCCGTCTATACCTGCACGGCATCTTGCCTACCGATATAGATGCATTTCATTACTATGTTCAATTTCCCATAATTATAGCAATAATTTGAACATATATGCAAGAATAAACGCTGCCTGCAATTACGGCAGACAGCGTTTTACAAAATATCCGATATTGGGATTTTTTAGTATGGCCCAAAATCCAAACGGGCGGGATAATGATTTTTGCGCTTTTCAACGGGTGGAAGCTGCATGTAATCACCGTATAGAAGTTCAAGCTGATGTTCAAGATCACGTGGGAAAGCAACCATCATTCCCTCGTACTCAAGTTTTCTTACCGGGAAAATGTCATCCAAAAAGTATGTCTCTTTCCATTTGTAAGTATCGTTCATATAGGCAATGCGCTTGGTCTTCATGTGCGCATAGCGGTTACGAGCTTCTTGTTCACGCGCATACATTTTACGCGTTGAAACACGGAAAAGTTTGCAGATGCCTCTGCCGACTACCACACCGGCGCGCAACAGCTTGCCCTTAATGCCGCCGGCAAGAATGACAGGATGAGGTACGTCAACAAGGATACGCATATGCGACCAGAACCACGTATCATTAACCTGTTTCTTATATTCCCTCTCATCATCCGAAACATTGTCAAAGCAGTACACGTCCAAAAAGATGCCCAAATCAAGCGGAAGCGTCGCAAGCGCCTCTTCGCAAAACTGTGTTCCGTTCAGCATAATGCGTGTGGTGGGAAACGGGTAGTTAATGTCCCGCTCGGTATTGATGATGTTGTACTTGTCGGACCATTCAAGGTCATATATCTCAAGCAGCTTGTGGAAATCTTCCGCCGGAAGTGCGACGTCGATATCGTCGTCCCAAGGTATAAAACCCTTGTGGCGCAAAGCACCGATACCTGTACCTCCAATACCAAAATAGCGAAGATTATACTTCTCACACGTGTCTATAAAGTCCTTGAAAATCATACGCTCAACACGCTGCAGGTGGCGAAGGGTTTCTTCATCATATTCGCGCATTATCGTCCCTCATACATTCTCTTATAGTAATCTTGATAGGCTCCGCTTACCACATGCTCAACCCACGTACGGTTTTCAAGATACCATGTGATTGTTTTAACAATCCCCTCTTCAAATGGGGTCTCCGGATACCAGCCAAGCTCTTCTCGAATTTTATCGGGTGCTATGCCATAGCGACGGTCATGACCCTTTCTATCCGTCACGTGCGTAATAAGGCTTTCGTTAATTTCAGGATCGCCGGTAAGCCGGTTCACTTCGGAAATAATTCGCTTTACGATGTAGAGATTATTTCTCTCATTGTGTCCGCCAACGTTATATACCTGCCCTAAGCGCCCTCTTTCAAGCACCATATCAATGGCCTTGCAATGATCTTCCACATACAGCCAATCACGCACATTAAGTCCGTCACCATACACCGGAAGCTTGCGGTGATCTAGGCAATTCTGGATCATCAGAGGAATCAACTTCTCAGGGAATTGATACGGACCGTAATTGTTGGAACAACGGGTGATAACCGCAGGAAACCGATAGGTGTCAAACCATGCTTTCACAAACATATCCGCACTTGCCTTTGAGGCTGAATACGGGCTGTGCGGAGACAGTGGTGTGTCCTCACGGAAAAATGCTTCAGGATCGTCCAGAGGCAGCGAGCCGTATACCTCATCGGTTGAAACCTGCAGGTATATATGGTCTCCAAAGTCACCGCATCCATCATCCCATGCAGCTTTCGCAGTGCTGAGAAGCGCCACCGTTCCCATCACGTTGGTATCCGCAAAGGCTCCGGGATATTCAATGGAGCGGTCAACATGGCTCTCGGCCGCAAAGTTCACCACATACGTGGGAGCGTACTTCTCAAAGAGACGTGCAAGGGCCGCTCGGTTCCGTATGTCGACCTGTTCAAATACAAGGCGGCTGTCATGTTCATAGGCACTCAGATTTTCAAGATTGCCTGCATACGTCAGTACATCCACATTAACCACACGAATGTCTTCACGCATACGAAGTAAATACTGAATGAAATTTGATCCAATAAAACCGGCCCCGCCGGTAACCAAATATGTTTTCACACTATCCTCTTCCGACTGTTGCAAGATAGGTGGCAAGGGCTTCTTGCCACGGACGCATTTTGTTTCCAATGGTAGCAATCAAATGAGCATTTTCCAAAGAGGAATACGCGGGGCGAGATGCACTTTCTGGATGCATCTCTTTCCAGTCCGCTGAACTCACGCGCTTGACGCGACAATCAAGCCTGCTTCCCCGCATAATTGCCTCAGCAAAATCAGCCCAGGAGCAGGTACCTTCATTGGTACAGTGATAGATTCCATACTCGTCGGTTACACCCAGAGCAAGGAGCTCGTAGGCAAGGTCGTTTGCACTGGTAGGATTGCCAAACTGATCGTCCACCACGCATATCTCATCGTACTTCTCACCCAAGGAGCGCATCGTAGCCACAAAGTTTTTTCCCACATATCCATAAAGCCATGCCACGCGCACGACAAACGTATGTGCGTATGCGGCAAGTGCAAGTCCTTCACCGGCGAGCTTTGAGCGCCCGTATGCCGAGATGGGTGCCGGTACGTCAGCTTCCGTACGCGGACGCGGATCGGTACCGGGAAATACATAGTCCGTTGAAACGTGAATAAACTTGGAACCCGTACGACTGCACGCACGAGCAAGGTTCATGGGTCCCAAGGCATTTGCAGCGAATGCTTGGTCAAAGTGCTTCTCGCAGCCATCAACATTGGTCATGGCAGCACCGTTAATTACAAGATCGTAGGGATCATGAGCTATAAACCAAGCATCAACGGCTTCATGGTTTGAGATATCAAGCTCGTCGATATCAATGTAGTCAACTTCGGCATCTTTATACGCAGAAGAGATTGGTCCGATCTCAGCCTGCCCGCTCTCAAGCAATCGTTTGAGCTCATTGCCCAGCTGACCATGGGCACCGGTGATAAGAATCCTCACACTATTCTCCTCTTCCGCTGGGAACTACGCGGCCTTCGGCAACACTTTTAAGATGTTTGCCGTAATCTGACTTGCCATAGCGCGTTGCGCATTCAATCAATTTCTTACGGTCAATCCAGTCGTTATCAAAGGCAATTTCTTCAGGAACGGAAACAGGGAGCCCCTGCGCCGTCTCTACCGTCCGCACAAAGGTAGAAGCCTCAAAAAGCGATTCCATGGTGCCGGTATCAAGCCACGCAAAGCCTCGACCCAACGTTACTACGTCAAGTGTTCCGTCCTCAAGGTAGAGCCTGTTTAAATCAGTGATCTCATACTCGCCGCGGGCACTTGGTTTAACCTGCCCTACCATCTCCGTTACACGGGCATCGTAGAAATACAGCCCCGTTACCGCATAGTTTGACTTGGGATGTTCGGGTTTCTCTTCGATAGAAACGGCGTTGTAGTTTGCATCAAACTCCACGACACCAAAACGCTCGGGGTCATCCACGTGATAGCCAAACACCGTGGCCCGACCGCACTTCTCGGCTTTGGCAGCCGCCTCTCGAACCAGTTTGGAAAGACCGTTTCCATAGAAGATGTTATCGCCCAAAATCAGTGCACAGGAATCCTCACCAATGAAATCCTTGCCGATGACAAAGGCCTGCGCCAAACCGTCAGGGGACGGCTGCTCGGCGTAGCTGATGGAAATGCCAAAATCAGATCCGTCTCCCAGCAAACTCTTAAAGTTGGGTAAATCGCGCGGAGTTGAGATGACCAACACATCACGGATACCCGCAAGCATAAGTGTTGCCAGTGGGTAGTAAATCATGGGTTTGTCATATACCGGCAGCAGTTGTTTAGATGTTACCGTCGTCAGCGGATAGAGCCTCGTTCCACTCCCACCTGCAAGAATAATGCCTTTCATACATCCTCCAAGCAACGTTTGTACAATCAGATGCGCCTTTAATCAATCGCCGTTATGCGATACAGGCGATATGGTCCTTCTGCAAGCACTACCTCAAAGCCTGGCGTATTGTCGGTTATTTGAAGACCGGGGAACACCTCTTTTTGGTCTCCAAGCAGCGCTGGATTATCCGTATCGAGCAGAATGACATAGTGTGCGCCGATATCCTTCACGGCCTTCTGTACTTCTTGATCGTTACTAATCTGATTGAGCTTTGTTCTAATAAACCAACTCTGAGGGGTTTCTTCACCTTCGGCTTTTGCGCGGTAATATACTCGCATGTCTCTCACTGCACCAATAGTAAGCGAGCCGTCATAGGGATTATTAATTACTAAAGAATCACTACCTACTACTCTTTGTGCTTTTTTAACAAAATTATCTTCTGAAACTGAATAGGGCATATTCCGACGAGGTGCATATGCTTCATTCATCCACGTGATTGCGCAGCGAAGCTCGCTTTTTACATGTGAAGGAAGCTTACTAAGATCCCATGGAGTGAGCAATGCTGCACCATACGCTAATGCAATAAAACAAAAAACACATACCTGAACAGTAATTTGAGAAATTTTAATTATACGGGACTCTTGCTGATCATCTGTAGTATCCCGAGATGTATAGACAAGGTGGAGCTGGAGGGTACCCTCTTGTGAAAGCTTCGGGTTCTTTTTCTTTTTCACAAAAATAATAGTTTTATTAACAAGAAAGCCAACCCCCATGGCAATAATATACACACCAGCCGCAACAATGGGAATTGCAGTAAAAACAATCATTGCCGCAGTCCGCTCCGGATCGGTATACCAAAATCCCGAGAAAAAGCGCCTGATTGCAAGATTCTCAGAAAGACTGCATATAAGAATAACTGCACAGAACACAAAAGCCCCATTAAGCCAACGGTAGCTCTTCTTGGTAAGGCAATATACAAACCCAACCCAAAAAGCAATGGTAAAAAAGAACAAAGGACGACCCATAATCAAAGCAAAGTTTACGGTGTAATATATCGAGGTCAAAGGATCTATCGTAACGTCCCACACAAAGTTCACAACAGGTGCCATAAAGCTTGAGTTCAATACAACATACCAAGCCAAGACAGATATACCGATTACAAGTACCTCTGCTACGAAAAGAAATATAAGCTGCCTTGATTTTTTCTTTATGCCATGTTTGTGTGCGGCATATTCAACTACTCGTGGTATGTAGTTAAACAAAATGTACGGAAAGACAAGTATCGCCCAAAAGAAATCAGCATTTGGTTGCATTCCCGTAAGACCAAAAAGCCCTATAACAAGCAGTACAATTCCAGGCCAGGAAACGAAAAATTCGCGTTCTTCTACCTTAGGTTTTTCTGTAGCTACACCGGTATTCTTCTTTTCTTCAACAATTTCTGACATTCCACCGGTAGCAGCAATAAAGAGGTATACACAGGCCGGAACACAACAAAATGCAATGACATTAGGGAATATTCCATGCACCGTAACCATTCGGATCGGAAAGGCCATATGCGCAAACACTACAGAAGCAATAATAAAACTAGAAAGATAACTCTTTTTCTTAAAAATACCTTGAACAAGTGCAGCAATGCCTACTGGATACACGGCTGCAACGAACAAGAACCATGTAGCATTTTCACATATCGAAGCGGAAAATCCTGTAATTGAAGATGTCACGGACGCAATAGTGTGGAAGACATACGGATAAAAGCCTTCATCAGTAAAAGGAGCCTGGATAGATGGCACTGCTCCATTATAAAACGCAGCATGAAGCATTGAGTATATGCCGGACTGAGTACTGCGTACAATGTAAGCTAGATGAGCACAATTATCCGCCGATTGCAAAAACCAAGCAGGATTTCGGACTGTTTTATGAAATATGACAAAGAAAAGTCCCAGCGTAAGAATTCCCACCACTAAAAGAAACTTTCCTTCTATATATTCGGGGAGATTAAGCTTTCGCATAAAGCGGCCGGAAAGCAAACGCACACAACCAAAAATGAGTGCAACGCATACCACAACACACCCTAAAAGAGGCACCACACCCCTAAGCCCAAGCGGGTAAATGACAACACCTGAAATTGCCAAGAGTGCTCCAGACAATACCGGCGCAATAACGCAGGAAGTTGCTCGTTTTCCTCCAAGTAACCGGGCAACAAGATATCCTGGTACATAACATAAAATTGCTACAACAAAGAGTGCAAGCGCAAATGTAAACCACATACCAAGCGCTCCCTATACCAGTTTTGCAAAACGGCGCTTTCCAGCCTGAAGTATTGCGTGATCGAGAAGATCCGGATCAACGTTATACGATTTTGGTGCAAGCGCTTCTCCGTTAATCTTAACGCCGCCTCCGTCAATAAGACGTCGCGCATCACCTGTCGAAGCGGAGAGTTTAATCTCAACCATCAACTTAGGCAGATAGACAAGCCCCTGGTCATTACGTACGAACTCAACAGAAAACTCGGCAACATCATCCGGAATCTCATGTTTCTTGAAAAGCGCGTCAAAGGCCTCTTCTGCCTGCGCTGCTTTATCGGCACCATGATAGAGTTCCACAATATTGCGACCAAGGGCACGCTTGAGAGCATATGGGTCAGCCGTTCCATCCTTAAAGCTTGCATCAATGGCATCAATCTCATCAATTGAAAGCGTTGAGCAAAGGCGATAATAGCGCGCTACAAGCTCATCGGAGATGGACATAATCTTACCGAACATATCGGCGGGTTCATCGGTGAGACCAATATAGTTTCCGTAAGACTTTGACATCTTTTTAACGCCGTCGGTACCCTCAAGCAGCGGCATCGTAAGGGCAATCTGAGGCTCCATTCCCTCATCGCGCATAAGATCGCGGCCGGCAAGCAAATTGAAAATCTGATCGTTTCCGCCCATTTCAACATCGGCCTTAATCATGACCGAATCGTATGCCTGAAGTACCGGATAGATAAACTCATGCAGCGCGATGGGCTGCTGGTTGTGATAACGCTTTGAAAAATCCTCACGTTCCAGGATACGCGCTACCGTAAATTTGCTCATGAGGCTAAGCATCGTCTCAAGGTTCATTGGTTTGATCCAATCACCGTTATGCACCACGGTGGTACGATCCGGATCAAGAATCTTCATAGCCTGCTCAACATACGTTTGAGCATTCACTTCAATTTGCTCCGATGTCAAAGGAGGCCTCGTTGAATCTCTTCCGGACGGATCGCCGATAAGTGCCGTGCCATTGCCAATGATGAGAGTTACGTTATGTCCCAAATCTTGGAACTGGCGCATTTTACGCAGAGGAACAGCATGTCCGAGGTGCAAATCAGGACTTGTTGGATCAACGCCAAGCTTGATGGTAAGGGGTTTTCCTTTTGCAAGTTTCTCTTTCAATCCCTCAAGAGGGACAATCTGCATGGTACCTGAAGTAATTACTTTAAGCTGCTCTTCAACTGGAAGCACGAGCACAACCTTTCAATCCCGATGATTACATAGATGTCTTGCGTTATCTATGTAATCTTTGTGTCAAAATATATCCATATCAGTCTACAACAATATAAAGCTGTCTTTTTCCATAGAAAATGACAATCGCGCTATATAATTGTTTGGACTATGACAAGGAGGCGCAATGGGTATTAGGACCCGTCGAGCACATAAGCACGCAAATACGCACGTAGTAGGATTTGGTATAGCAGGGTTTTTTGGGTTCCTTGCTCTTCTCGCTTTAGCGTTTGCCATTTCTTTGGGAGCAGTAGTTTCTTCATGGCTTGAAGATCTCCCCGACTACAACTCTGCAGACGCATATCTCGTTGCAGAGCCCACACGAGTCTACGACGCTAAGGGTAACGATATTGTCGATTACTACCTTCAGCAACGTCGCTCCGTAACTCTTGATCAGATTTCTCCTTACGTGCTCAAAGCAACGGTCGATACCGAAGACCGCCGTTTTTACCAGCACGGAGGCATCGACGCATGGGGCATTACCCGTGCTGCCGTTGGCGCCCTGTCCGGTGGTGGTGAAGGAGCCTCCACCATTACACAACAGTTGGTGAGAAATACCGTTCTTTCAAATGAGCAGTTTGAACGTTCCGCAAAACGTAAGGTACGAGAAGCCTACATTTCCATCCAGATGGAAAAGAAGTTCTCAAAAGATCAAATTCTTAACATGTATCTCAATACCATTTATTACGGCAACGGTGCCTACGGTATTGAAGCAGCCTCCGTCATCTATTTCAACAAACATGCAAACGAGCTTACGTTGGCCGAAGCTGCTACCTTGGCTGGTCTTCCCCAAGCTCCTTCATCGTATGATCCAACTTCCGATCCCGAAGCAGCAAAAGAACGCCGTAATACCGTTTTGGAGCGTATGCACCGACAAGGTGATATCACAGATGAAGAGTACGAAAACGCCCTCAACGAGGAACTCGTACTCAATCCAGGAAAGCTCACGGAGTCGGTTGGTAAATACCCCTACTTTACGGATTACGTAAAGAACCTGCTCCAAGAAGACTTTGACTCCGATACCATCATGCAGGGCGGCTTGAAAGTCTATACCACCCTTGATCCCGATCTGCAAAAGGCTGCCGAAGACGCTTGTAACAGGCGCCTTCAAGAGCTGGGAAATTCTCGCTTAGGTGCGGCGCTTGTATCAATTGATCCATCAAACGGCTACATTAAAGCCATGGTCGGCGGTCAGGATTACAACAAGAGCCAATATAACCTTGCAACCACCACCTACCGTCAGATGGGCTCATCATTTAAGATGTACACCCTCGTTGCGGCCATCGATTCAGGAATGAATCCCAACATCATTATCAATGGCACGTCTCCCATGCAGATTACCCCCACATGGCTCGTACGCAACGCCGGCAACTATAACTACGGATCCATTTCCTTGCGCGAAGCTACCGCTTGGTCGTCAAATACCGTATATGCCCAGGTTGCCGATGCAGTTGGTATCGATAAGGTCCTCAATACCTGCTATGCCATGGGTATTCGAACCCACCTCTCTCCGTATCTTTCCACCACACTCGGATCTCAAGGCGTCACTGCAGTCGAACAATGCACTGCCTTTGCAACGCTTGCTGCCGGTGGCGTACGGCACGATCCCGTTGCCATTACAAAGATCGAAGACCGTAACGGCAATGTCGTCTACGAGCACAAAGACAATTCCGTACAAGCTCTCAGACCTGAAGTTGCACAGGCAACTACCGAAGTACTGGGCGACGTTTTGAAATACGGTACCGGTCGTTTTGCCAATAATCTGAAGACGTTCAATCAACCGGTTGCAGGTAAAACCGGTACCTCGGATAACTCTGAAGATCTTTGGTTCTGCGGCTACACGCCACAGCTGGCAACGGTTGTATGGATGGGTTATCCGGACGCACATGAAGCGGTTATTTTGGGTGGTGGCGAAGGCTCTACCTTTACCACGGCACAGTATGCCTGGGCATACTATATGAATGCGGCACTTCAGGGTGTTCCTCGAAAAGAATTCCCAACGACAACCACAAAAATAGACTACAAACCAAACAGTGCCTGGAAATTTGTGGGCGGTAATGGTAATTCAACTAAAACTACCACAACAACACAGCAGACTCAGACAACCAATACCACAAACACCAATACCAATAACACCACTAATGATTCTGACGATGACGAAGACGACAACGATGATGAAGAAGATACGCCAACAACACCGTCAACGCCTTCCACACCTTCAACTCCCACCACGCCCACAACACCTACGACGCCATCAACGCCTTCCACACCATCTACCCCGAGCGGGTAAGACGTAGTGTTTTAAGTCTTTAACGTGGCGAGAAGAGCCGCAAACATATACATCGTGAGTGTATGTTTGCTCTTCTCGCCTTTTTTGTAGCTGATTAAACGGTATTGTTGCTTATTCCGTCCTGCTGAGCTGCTCAATAATTTCCAGGACATTTTTTGTATGAGATACACCGTCAATGGCGAGAAACACCGTATCGTCTCCCGCTATGGTTCCCACACAAAAGTCCAAATCAACGTCATCAATGGCACTCGCAACCACAGGGGCCGTACTTGGGCGGCAATGAACCACTACAAGATTCCCTGCCAAAGATACCTCCGTCACAAACTCAGAAAGCATCCGCTGGAGATGGACGTCTTCCGAAAGCACATATCCCCCCTCAGGGAGCTTCTGGAGGTCCATTTCTGCGGTATCTCGAGAGACCGTAGCCTGGGTACATACAAATCCACGTTTTTTTAAAAGCGATACGAGTTCACGCTGCGTCCGAATTGACTGGCTCCGAACAAGTTCACGTATTGCATTTTGCCGCACGCTATGATGTTTCACAAACTCGTCCCTCCTATCATCTTTTGAACTAAAATCATACTCTCAAAAAGCCATTTTGTTTACCTATGTACCGTTTAGAGTTAAAAGTAGCACGCTCAGGGGCTTGGTTTTTCCATTTATCGCATTTCTTGACGAATATAACGGCTCAGCGGCTATTATTAGAATAATGTGATGAGCCGTATAGAATATGTGCGGAGGAAGTATGCCCTACGATAGTCAAGAACCTCGTTACTCAACAAACACACCACATAACAGAGGTCTCAACAGTCAGTCCCATCGTCCTCAAAGAACACGTACACAAGCGCGACGCCCCCGTCCACAAGGTAAGCGGCACCGTCGCCGTTCCACCTTTTCACTTGGCTCTCTTCATTTTCCAAGGCTGCGTCAGCTGACCGGCCAGCGCCGTATGCTGATTGTGGGTATCTTAGGCATCCTTCTTGTTCTTCTTTTAGTATTTGCAATTTCAAGCTGCGTACATTCGTGCAGCAAAAAAGCTGCTCCGGAAGTCGAGAAGAACCCTGTGGATTCCCGTGTTGCCGCAGGAGTAAGTGAAGATCTCACCAAAGAGTTCAGCACTGCCCTTAATCAAGGCGAAAACCTCAAGTGGATTGCCGAGCACGCAGCCGACTATAAAGACCCCAAGATTCCCGAGCTTGCTCTCAGACATCCCGAAGCCATTGACTTTGTGGCAAACTACCCGTCCTCAGACGGTACGGCAAGCGCGTATGAAGAAACAATCGAGAAGGGCACCGTTCCAAAGCTCTTTACGTGGGATTCTCGTTGGGGCGGCGTAAGCTTTGGCTCGTCGATTCTGGCCGTAAACGGCTCCGGCCCCACTGTCCTTTCCATGGCATATATGGGACTCACCGGCAAAGGCGACAAGACTCCCGCAGATATTGCGGAACTGGTTACAAAGGCAAACGATGCTACCGGAGACTCCGGTATGCACAGCGATTTTGTTGAGAACCACCTTGATGACCTCAAGCTCCGCGCACAGAGCTATGACTCCTCCGCCGCAAACATCAACGCCCTTCTCGATCAAGGTACATATCTTTTGGCAGAGGTAAAGGAAAATGCCTTTGGTGATAACGCTCCTGCTCACTGGGTTCTTATCGCAAGCGAAAACGCTGACGGCTCCGTCATGGTATACGATCCCATCTCACCTGAGGTTTCCAGTCACCCGTGGGACTCTGCTACCGTCGCCGCAGGAACACAAACGCTCTACGTAGTCAGTGCGAGCGAATCTGAAGAGTAGCATAAACCCAGCATTAAAAAGCAAGTTAAAGGCTCCCTTGGGAGCCTTTAACTGTCTCAATTACAAGCTGTCTCAAGAATCCCTTGCTACTTCAAGAGCTTCTCGGCAGCGGCACTTAGAACCGTAAGGTGAGCCTCTGCCTCTTCGCGCGTCTTTCCGAGCGAGAAAAGATATGCCTTGACCTTGGGCTCCGTGCCGGAAGGACGGAAGATAACCTTGTGGTCTCCTTGCAGCCTGTACTCAATCACATTTGAGGACGGCAGCGTCTGGGGAGCTTCTTTCTGAAGACCGGAGGTGCGCGGCATTTGTGCTCCCGTTGCATAATCGGTCATGCCAACAACCTCATAGCCACCAAGCTCTTTTAGCGGATGTTCGCGTAGGTTACTCATTATCTCGGCCATACGCTCCGCGCCGGAAGCACCTGGGAAGGACGCATTTAGCACGCCATTGAGGTAATATCCATACCGCTGATACAAAGCGTCCATTGCTTCATACAAATCCATGCCTTTTGCGGCGTAGTAAGATGCCATCTCAACGCAGAGCATCGTGGCTACGATGGCATCCTTGTCACGCGCATGCGTACCTACCAAATAGCCATACGATTCCTCAAAGCCCATGAGGAAACGATTCTCCTCGCCTTCGGCTTTGAGTTGATCAATCTGATCGCCAATATACTTAAAGCCCGTAAGCACGCGGCGCATTTCAAAACCACGAGCACGCGCCAAAGCGTCGGGCATCGCAGACGAAACGATAGTAGAAACCGCTACTTTCTCATTAAGCTTCTCGCCGCGCTCTTCTGCCATTGAAAGCAACCAATCGAGAAGGAGCACGCCCATCTCATTGCCGGAGAGCAGCACGTAATCGCCATCATGCGGAATTGCCGTACCCATACGGTCCGCATCAGGATCGGTTGCAACCAACAAATTGGGCTTGACCGTATCGGCAAGACGAAGCGCAAGCTCCAAAGCCTCACGAAACTCCGGATTTGGATAGGTGCACGTTGGGAAATTGCCGTCAGGTTCTGCCTGTTCCGGAACAACGGCCACATCATGCACGCCGATTTCCTTCAAAATACGGGTAACAAGCTCCATACCGGTACCATTAAGCGGCGTGTAGACAACCTTGTATCCGTCGGCAGCCTTAAAGCCCGGAACGGAAACACGCTTGATGGCCGCAATGAAGTTGTCGAGAACTTCTTCGGAGGTCCATTCAATGAGACCCTGCGCGAGACCCTCATCAAAGTCCATTATCTTTACGTCAAAGGGATTAACACCTGCGATATTGGCAGAGATTTCCGCCGCTGCCTCGTCGGTAATCTGACCGCCATTGTCGTTATATACCTTGTAACCGTTGTATACGGCAGGGTTATGCGAAGCCGTAAGCACGATACCTGCGGACGTGTGAAGATAGCGCACCGCAAATGAAAGCGTCGGTACCGGCTCAATGCGGGGATACACATATACTTTGATGCCGTTAGCCGCTAAAACACCGGCAGCCACACGCTGAAAGTCTTCGCCCTTATTACGGGAGTCGCGGGCAAGAGCCAGCGAGGGATGCTCATAGTGAGCATTGAGGTAGTCTGCGACACCCTGCGTTGCCTGAGCCACAACGTACACATTCATACGGTTGGTGCCCACGCCAAGTACGCCGCGAAGACCCGCCGTTCCAAATGCAAGATCGCGATAAAACGCATCATAGAGCTTATCTGCATTCTCAGGAGCAAGCAGTGTTGTAAGCTCAGATTTCAAATCGCCTTCTTTTACCTGGGCATTCCAGAGATCGACCGCAGCCTGAATTTTTGCATCCATTGCTTCTCCTTTGTATGCAGACATCGTTTTCAATGTGCTCTCTTCTCTCTATTTTATGCTAAATGACCCTCTGCGGAACAGCTTTGACAAAGGTATTTTTTATCTTCTGTAAAGCTCTCAGGCAGAAAGCCTCTCTTTCATGAGAAAATAAGAATCAATAGTAACGTGAACGTATTGGAACAACATACCAATACTTTTTGACGGGCGAAGGGTGTCCCGATGACAACAGATATCCAAGAGTTCTTTGCAACATGTCCCAAGGGCTTTGAGCAGCTCCTCGGGTGCGAATTATCAAAGCTTTCCATCTCTCAAATACGGCCGCTAAGCGGGCAAGTTTCTTTCAGAGGGACACTTATGGATGCATATCGTGTCTGTCTTTGGAGCCGCCTTGCTTCTCGCGTTGTTCTCGTGTTGGGCCGTATATCCGCAACACAGGCAGACGAACTGTATGCGGGAGCCTCTGAGATTGACTGGGATGCACACATTTCTCCACGTGCAACTTTTGCCGTTAATGCACATGGAACCAATAACGAACTCAGAAACGCCCATTTCACCGCCATTCGCGTAAAAGATGCCATCGTTGACCAGCTGGTTGCCAAGCGCGGTAGCAGGCCCATGGTTAATACGGAGTTTCCGGATGTCACCGTCACGGTGCGTATTACAAAAACGCATGCGTCCTTAGGCATCGACCTTGCAGGAGATCCCCTCTTCAAACGCGGCATCGTCTCAAGACGTACACTCACGCAAAATCTTGCACCTCTGCGCCCGGACTACGCCGCGGCTCTTCTCGCTGCCCATGGTATCTACGGCGGAAACCGTAGCGACAAGTACGACGGAAAGTCTGCGGAAATCCCTGCTTATGAAGCAGCAGCCGCGACGCCCTCCATTCTTTTTTCCGGTGCAGGCTCCCTGGTACATGAGCTTGTCGGCATACGGAGCGACTGCGCGCCGGGTCTTCTCCGCACCAGATGGGGAATGCTTGGCTGGGCCGGCCATGACAGCAAGGCTTGGAGCGAGCTTATTGATGAGGCCACACATCGCACAAACGCATGCGAGAAGAATCTTGAAGTGTGCATCTCCGACACACGTCCCAAAGCGGACATTGCCGCACGGCATTCCCTTCGGGCATCAGGTCTTTCTGCCAACCTTACGTTCTTGTCGCCAAAAGAGCTTGCGGAGCATGCCAAAGACGGTGGAGTTGTTGTGGATATGTCGTGGTTTGGTCACAACCTAGCCGTACAAGGGGGCGCGCTTTCGGCACTTGCCCACTTCGTTGGCGCAAAGGCTACCGTATTGTCACCGGATGAAACCTCCGATACCGCACTCTGCCAGCAAAGTTCCTCCGTCACCAACGTTCTTGTCGGCAAGGCTCCCGCCGGCATACGAACCTATGCTGCAACCGAAAACTTTGAGCTTCCTCCCACGGTTACGGTCCGCACAAAACAGCTTCCGGTGCTTGTTGGAGCTTCCGATCAATTCAGTGCACGGCTTACAAAGGTTGCAAAGCTGCGCGCTCGATGGGCAAAACGCGAAGATATCAGCTGCTACCGCATATACGATGCCGACTTACCGGACTATGCGGTCAGCATAGATCTCTATCAGGGCTGCACCTCTTCCAAGCGGTGGCTGCAGATTTCCGAATATGCCGCGCCGCACGACATTGACGCAACACTGGCAAAAAAACGCCTGCTTGACGTGCTCACCATTGCTCCCGAAGTACTTGAAGTTCCTCCTCACCACGTTAATCTGCGTATTCGGACGCGAGCCAAGGGAGGCTCTCAATATGTCAGTGAGGGTGAAGCGCCCACCTGCGCACACAAACAGACGCTCCTTATTGACGAGGGAGGACTGACCTTTGAAGTCGATTTTTCTCAACATCTTGACTGCGGCATCTTTCTCGATCATCGCCAGACTCGATCCATGATACGAGAAATGATGAAAACAGCCGGTACTGCCAAGAGCTTCCTTAACCTCTTTGCCTACACGGGCACGGCCACGTGTTATGCCGCTGACGGAGGTGCCCTTCACACCACTACCGTTGACCTCTCCAAGCCTTCTTTGGAATGGGCACGGCGCAATATGTGCCAAAACGGCTTCGACGGACAAGAGCACGAGTTTGTCCAAGCTGACGCACTTACGTGGATCACAGAACAGCGTCGTTCCAAAAACCGCTGGAACGTAATTTTTTGCGACGTTCCAACTTTTTCCAACTCGTCCCGTATGAAAAAAGCTTCCTTTGACGTGCAGCGCGATCATGCCGAGCTTATCATCGGGATCTCGCGCTTACTTACCCGTGGCGGAGTAGCGCTCTTTTCGTGCAATTTACGCTCCTTCAAACCGGATATTGAGAAGATCGAGCGTGCAGGGGTTTCTTTGGAGGACATCACAAAAGAAACGATTCCGGAAGATTTTGCGCGAAACCAAAAAATTCACCACTGTTACCGTGTCACACGAGTAAAATAGCTGAGTTTGGCTGTATCCGAATGAGCTCACTCAACCGCGCAATGAGCGGACACCGAGCGCGTATCAATGCGTCCCAAACACTTATAGCTGGCTCAACCACGCAAAGACTGGTCATCTTTGCTCGATTGGACTATCCTAAGTAGGTATCTAAACTGCCATTTTATGGTTGTTGAGAGGAAATACATGAGTAATCAAACGTCGGCTCCTGCCGCTCTTGCTGGTCGTAAAAAACTACGTAAATCAACTGGCGTGCCGCTCAGTGCCGGCATGGTACTTGTAACACTTGGTATTGTGTATGGTGACATTGGCACCAGCCCGATGTATACCTTAAAGGCAATCATTGCAGGCAACGGTGGTCTCTTTACGATGGACACCGACGTCATCCTTGGCGCGCTTTCCCTCATCATCTGGACTCTGACCCTTATTACTACCGTTAAATACGTTCTTATCGCCATGAAAGCGGACAACCACAACGAAGGCGGCATCTTTGCCTTGTATAGTCTTGTCAAACGCTGTGCGAAATGGCTGATTATTCCGGCCATGATCGGAGGAGCGGCGCTTCTGGCCGACGGTATTCTCACACCCGCAGTTACGGTAACAACCGCCATTGAAGGTCTGCGCACCATTCCCGCAGTGTACGCACTTATCGGCACAAACCAACAAACGGTTGTTTTAATTACCATCATCATTCTTTGTTCACTCTTTGCCATGCAGCAGGCAGGAACCTCACGTATTGGTAAGGCGTTCGGTCCTGTTATGACCTTGTGGTTCTTGTTCTTGGGTATTACCGGCCTTATCAATATGGGAGCCGATCTCTCCGTCATTCGCGCCTTAAACCCCTTGCGTGGCATCACGTTTTTGTTTGACGGCAAACTCAACGCCGCCGGCTTGATGGTTTTGGGTAGCGTCTTTCTTTGTACGACAGGTGCCGAGGCGCTGTACTCCGATATGGGCCACGTCGGCAAGAGCAACATCTATGTTTCTTGGCCGTTCGTTAAGACGTGCCTTATTCTCAACTACCTTGGCCAGGGAGCTTGGATTATCTCAAACCACACCGATAGGGGTCTCAACGCCATCAACGACCTCAATCCGTTCTTCCAAATGCTCCCCGATACCCTCCGGCCCTTTGGCGTAATACTTTCCACTCTTGCGGCCATTATCGCCTCACAAGCACTCATTACCGGTTCGTATTCCATTGTTTCAGAGGCGGTTCGCCTGGATCTTATGCCTCACATGAAGATTAACTATCCTTCGGAAACAAAGGGTCAGATCTATATTCCTTTGGTCAATGCCATTATGTGGGCCGGATGTATTGGCGTTGTACTTCTTTTCCAGAGCTCCGAGCACATGGAAGCCGCTTACGGCCTGGCCATCACGGTAACAATGCTCATGACCACCATTTTGCTTTACACCTATCTCATTCGTATTCGCAAAAACCCCTTGGCGGCCGTCGTGTTTTTAATCTTCTTTGGCGCCATCGAAGCAATGTTCTTCTTCTCAAGCCTGACCAAGTTCTTCCACGGCGGATATGTCACGGTATTTCTCGCCACCGCAATCTTTATCGTCATGTTTGTTTGGCGACGTGGCACTGCCATTGAGCACACACAGAGCGTGTACCTGCCGGTTAATAAATATATTGACCAGCTCAAGAGCCTTTCTCAAGACAATGATTACTCTCTGCTTGCCGATAACTTGGTGTTTCTCACCAACGACTCATCCTTTGACAAGCTCGACCGCGACATTCTCTACTCTATCTTGGACAAACGGCCCAAGAGAGCTCGGACATATTGTTTTATTAACATTTCCGTTACCGATAAGCCCAATACTCGAGAGTTTGTTATTAACGACTTTGGGACCGATTTCCTCTTTAAAGTTACAATCCGCTTAGGCTTCAAAGAAAACCAGCGCATCAACACCTACCTTTATCAGATCATTGGCGACCTTATCGCCAGCGGTCAGCTTGCGCCACAAAATCACAAGTATTCAATCTACCGTGAGCATTCGGAGATAGGCGACTTCCGTTTTTGTCTCTTGCGAAAAGTGCTTGCTCCTGAAACCGACATTTCCGGTTTTGATAAGCGCTGCCTTGACCTGAAGTACTTTATTCGTCGTATCTGCGGCTCCCCTGCTCGTTGGTATGGTCTCGAAAACTCAAATGTCATTTTTGAATATGTCCCGCTCTTCTCCAAGGTTAAGCGTGAGCACAAACTTACCCGAGTAACGCTTGAATCAACTCCTGACATAGGTATGTCTTTAAAAGCCGAGAAACAACATGAGCGTATTGCGGAAATAGAGGAAGATGACGACATCTTCTCTGCCGCCATGCATAAGGACCGTATTGAAAATGCTGCCGCCGTTCATAACCTTGTTGGCGGTGACACCGCAAGCTTCAAGCCTCTGAAGCTCGACGAGGAGGACGAAGACGAAGGCAGCGAGGTTGAAGTCGAGACTGAAGGCGAGGAGCTTCTCGACAGCGAAGCTGCAGACGGTACGCTTGATTCTGATAATCCGGTTTTGAACTGATAATCCGATTTTCTCGAGAAGAACTTCTGCTTTGAAGTCGATTTTTTGTCTCAAATTTATAAAACTGAATTGTACCAGACCACATCCCAATTAATAGTGTCACATACTCTTGCCAAAAGAGTATGTCCACCTCTTAAAATCGTTGTTACCGACACCGATGGATAGGAGATGACTACATAATCACTGTCTCTCAAGACATTCCAATGTCTTGAGACGGCATGATTGATCTTAACGAGTTGACTTGGAGACTGCTTGAGAGCTGTTTGAATGCCACAGTGGACTTACAAGCTGATGAGCTCCTTGGTGAGGGGAACCGACGCAGTGACTATCGCATACGTACTTTACATACCCGTGTGGAAACACTGACACTACGTATACCAAAGCTGCGTGAGGGCATCTATTTTCCCGGTAAGATACTCAAACCTTACTCAAGAGTCAATAGAGCTATGGTTCTACCATAGCTGGAACCTATAAGCTCGGCCTGTCACAGAGTAAGATAGAAAAAGCAGCAACTAAACTGAGATTTTGAGAGTTGAGCGCTCGATGCAACTATCTCAAGTGTCGCGTAGGCAATCATGTGCGCTCACAGGCTATCGTTACCGCTATTACACTGTGCCTAGATGGCTTACGTAAATTCGGAGGCGTTGACTGTGTAGACACTGGGTCAAGAACATCTTGGCGTGAGTTTCTCCTTGATCTGAGACGCTGTGTATCACGGGTGTCTCCTGCACATCTCTGACGACCATAGAGGACTTGTACGGACAATCTGTGTAGACATGAACGATAAATGGGCACAAAAGCGTTTTATGGATGTACAGGACAAAGACAGATGGAAAGTTATAGACGATAGCCCACACACCAGTTTCTCCTGAAACTGTAAAAAACACGACTGCTCATCCGAGAAGCCCTCAAATCTATGGCGTGAGAAGATACGCTAGAATGCTAGGAGATTCTAAAGGTGGCCTGACACCAATATTTAGAACACGAGCGTAAGTTCCAATGCCTTTAGCGGTAGAATAAGAGACTCGGTTTTGAGTTACTATGACTTATTAGTAAACGAGTCAGTTAGGTACTAAATGCGGACTACTGAAATACCATCACCGCTTATTAAGTGGGCCGGCGGTAAACGTCAGCTCCTAGATTGTATAGATAAGCGTATGCCAGCAACGTATAATAGATATTATGAACCTTTCCTTGGTGGCGGCGCTCTCTTTTTTCATCTTCAGCCTGAAAAGGCTATAATAAATGACCTAAACCCTGCGCTTGTCAATCTTTATGAGCAAGTTCGTGATGCCTGTAATGTCTACAAACAGGTCCTGAGTGAAATTGATGCTGGCATTCCAAAAAACAGGGATAACGCAAAGACTTATTACTATGCGATGAGAACACGTTACAACGATCTACTTGCTTCTGGCAGCTACAATACAGAGACTGCTGCTCTGTTGACCTTTATCAACAAACACTGTTTCAATGGTCTTTATCGAGTTAATACCAAAGGTGCTTTCAACGTCCCCTACAACAATTCCTTACGACCCTCTTTTGACCCCGTAAACACTAATGCTGTTTCCATTGCTCTTGAACATGCACAAATTATGTGTGGAGACTTTACTGACGCTGTTTCTGATGCTAAAGCCAAAGACTTCATATTTTTCGACTCCCCCTACGCGCCTCTCAATGATACGAGTTTTGAAGCCTATACAAAGGAAGGTTTTCTCGAGGAAGATCATCGCAGGCTAGCAGACCTTTTTCGGAATCTCGACGAACGCGGGTGCCTGCTTATGTTAACTAACCACGATACTCCCCTTATTCGGAAACTTTACACGGGATACAGAATTGACGTTGTAGAGGTGAATCGCACCATCAATTCTGATGCAAGCAAGAGATATGGTACTGAAGTTATCATTACAAATTATCTGGACTAACTATGAGCACTTTCTACTCAGATGAATGGACAAACTTACTTCAAGGCGATACGTTCGAAGTTATGAAAGAGATGTCTGATGGAACATTTGACATGGTATTCGCCGACCCACCTTACTTTCTCTCTAATGGCGGAATCTCCTGCTCAGGCGGCAAACAAGTGAGTGTGAACAAGGGCACATGGGATGAAGGCTTTGATTTGGAACAAAAGCATAACTTTAACCGATGTTGGATTCGCGAGTGCAAGAGGCTTCTTACTCTCAATGGCACCATATGGATAAGTGGAACATTTCACAATATCTATTCTTGTGGTATAGCCCTTGAACAGGAAGGCTTCCATATTTTGAATAATATTACTTGGAGAAAGCTCAATCCTCCTCCTAACCTTGCTTGTCGCACTTTTACACACTCGACTGAGACCATCCTTTGGGCTCGAAAAGACGATAAAAAGGCAAAGCATTATTTTAACTATACCCTGATGAAAGAAATTAATCACGACAAACAAATGAAAGACGTCTGGGAAGGCCCACTAACCCCCAAATCTGAGAAAGTTTATGGAAAGCATCCCACACAAAAGCCGCTTTATCTGATTGAACGTATAATCCAAGCATCCACTAAACGAGGAGATATCATTCTTGATCCTTTTGTTGGAAGCGGAACGACGTGTGTTGCTGCCAAATTATTAAGGAGATATGCGGTAGGTATCGACAAATCTTCTAACTATCTGACCATAGCCAGCGAACGGCTTAAGGATACGGAGGTACCTCTTTTATGATGAGAATTACCAGAGACTTTAATGTTTGGCTTTCAGAGTTTAAGCCAATTATTGCCAGTTTCGACTACTACGTTGATTTTGATAAATGTATTGCTAACGCTGAAAGATGGCGGCCTGAACTCCACCTTATGAACTCGCTCCTTGGTTCAAAGGACATCGAACATGATTTTTTGACGCTTTGCAAAAAGTATCCCGATGTACTCCATGTGATCCCCATTCTCCTCGCCGTACGCAACACTGAGATACCTGTTCTTGAGGCAGACATCCTTACAACCTATAACTTCAGCAATAAAGGTAGTTTAAACACTCCCCAAGAATATTCAGACTTCATGCGGTCTACGGGACTTTTTGAAATTATGGAACACCACGTTATCAGCAATCTTTATGATTATGTTACTGGCATCGAAGTCGGTCTCGACTCAAATGGACGCAAGAATCGAGGCGGGCATTTAATGGAAAACCTTGTTGAAACTTACCTCATCAAGGCTGGCCTCAAACGCCGTGACCACAAGGGTAAGAATCCTATCAAGGGAGACCCCGCTGAGTCTGGCGTCTACTATAAGGAATTGTGTTCCAAACAAACCCAGGAGTTTTGGAATATTGACTTATCTCCCATTACGAATAGAGGCACTGTTGATAAACGTTTCGACTTTGTCGTGAAAACAGACAATGGACTTTTCGGTATCGAAACAAACTTCTACACTGGCGGCGGATCCAAACTCAATGAGACTTCGCGTTCCTATAAAGAAATGGCTCAAGAAGCTGAAGCTATTGACGGCTTCTACTTTGTTTGGGTTACCGATGGTGGAGGATGGAAGAGTGCTCGTAACAATTTACGTGAAACATTCGAAGTCATGAATACTATTTACAATTTAGCTGACCTACGACGCGGAGCATTCAAAAACTTGTTTTATGGATGTTAGTTTTTAGATATTTTCTTAAGCAAAAACTAACTAGATCGATTTTGACAGTTAATCACAACCACCCAACTGGAGGCATAGTTGGATAACCTCTCCAAGTCACTTCTCAAAGTTAGTCGAACGGGTGGGCCCCTCATTTCTTGAGGGATCTTTTCTACTTCACCAAGGGCTCGTCTCCTCTTTTGAAGTAGGTCTCATTGATAAGACAAGTGTCGGGCCAATTCATCTATCGGAATCTCTTGGCGCCTAGATAGCCAAGTAACTTGTCTGCAAGATCTTTATGTGAGGCTTTAGGCATCCGGATGAGGCTTAAAGTTCCTAAAGAGGATCTTTGCTCTGAGTTCACATGCCTCATCAGAAGTGAACATTCCTCAGCGCTCAGAGCATTGAAGCTCATGTTTTCATCTTTGAGAAGGATCTTTCTTGTCTCAACGTGATTTCCCTCACATCCCGACTTTTGCCGTGATTGACATACATCGTAGTAGAAAAGACTTGTTCTTCGCCCTCCTTCACGTACACGGGAACGCTCAAGTGCTCTGTGATCTGAGAATTCAACTCCGTTGTCAGGTTTGGTAACCCCCATATCCTAAGGTGCGTTCTGATCCATTGTGATCATCTCTTACCTCACGGACTCTCTTGTTATCCAAAAGGAGTGCGAATTGAAACTTAAAAGGTCTTAAGTAGAGTGTAAGCAAACACCGGCTGTCGTAAACCTTGCCAACTACTGCATCCATCTCTGAGGTGGATGAGCACTCTCCTCAGAAAGCTCCATGAAGGCAGAAAATGAGCGAGCAACACCATGTTAAAATGAGCCACAATAAGCTCAAAGTCCTGTTGGTTTTATCTATACCCTGTCTTGTGTAAGAACGCATATATCTGAAAGTGCTTGTGCTTTAGCTGAGCTATATTCAGCCTACCATGCCTTTGAACAGTGATATCTGTGTCCTTTTACATCCATTACACACATAGGGCCGGCTCATGAGCCTTAGACATACATCGTCAGGAGCCTGTGTGACTTTTTCTCCTTTGTCAGGGCTGCGTCTTACTACTCTGTTGGTCTTAACCCCACAAAAGATGATGGGAGAAGATCTCCCAAGTTCTTCTGCAATGTGCCTGCATGATTTAGAAAGAATTTCGTCTATAGCTTTCTCTATCGCATGTCCGTCTGCTTTAGTAAGCCTAAAGTATTTTTTAGGTTGCCTCTTGGGCTCATCTTAACCATGAGTAACTCCCTTACACCCAAGGGGCGACCTTTTCTCATCCCGTACCATGGATTCTCAGAGTTACTCAAACGTGTTTTGTTGAGTTTGGAAAATTAGCTCCGACGCTCGGTTGAGGTTGATAATCAACCATATGCAATAGGTAGATTGCTAATTTCAATATGTGGAATTACATTAGTTGATTTGTAGCAGCACTTAAAGTAAAGTGGTCGATAATCAATTATGGTAATAGTTCAGAGTATACATTAAACTATTCTTGAATAAGGTGATAAATAACAATGTCTTATAGGAATATGCGTTATCAAAAACCCGCAGATGGGGAACAGCTTCCTGCATTTATAGTCTCTGAATACGAACAGGGAGATTTGTTAGTTTTCTCACATGGAAAATTTGATATATGGTGCGTATATCACGCAATAAAATTGAATGACGATGCACCAATAGAAAATAAGCGGGCTAAAAAAGAATACCCCTTAACACTTGATTCAATTACCGTTGAGACAACCATAGGAACTAATAAAAAAACTATAGATACCGGCATTTTTGTTGAATATGCGATAACCGACTTTAAGTTTGATGCTCCTACAGATAATGATTACATGCAAGAAATACGAAATTTAGCTTCAAAATATGGTCAAAATGAGGTATGGAGATCATTTCTTAAGTTATATGACAGTATTCCACAGCAAAGAGGAGTTGCAATCACAAGGACAATGACTCGTAAGGTATCCGAAATAGTTGCTCAATACCCTTGTGAAAAAAATTTGAGATTAACCTTTGATTGTTTGTTGTGTGCAATGATTGCTGAAAATAATCGAGAAAAAACAAAACTTGGCAAAAAAATCAAAGCACTAGGCATTTACCAGTCTATTTATGAGCTACATCTAAGTATTCCTCAAGTTACCAATTACTCAAAAAATAAATCTTGGCAATGGATTTCGAAAGAGTGTCAAAGAAGAGGTATTACTACACCAGATCTGTAGTTTTCTGTTACGGTTTTCTAACAAAATCTTTAACAGTAATGGTGTATATCAATTAAATACTGAAAATCAGTCCTTTAATTTGAACGTATTCGATTGAATACTTTTTTCGATATATGAACTGCACTCTAAAACTTGGACAAAAAGACTCAAGTTTTGGGGTGGATTGTGTTGAAGTATTCATTAGAGGTTATACAGCATGCCATCGAACTTTCAGAGCAAGGTGTTAGCGTTGCAGATATTGCACGGACATGTGATACAGACTATCACACGGTCGTACAGTGGTTGTACTTTGCCTCTCTTAAAGGAAAGGAAAACCTTGCCCGTATGGGAACATACACGACGTAAGCTAGAAGAGATAAACGCTCTGTTGTATATGCCATTAAGATGGGCCAGATGACCATAGAGGAAGTGCAAAAGCCTATAGGGTCTCTTCTCTCAATACCATCAGAAACTGGCTCAAGAGATATGAGTTAGATGCAACAAGTGTCAAAAGGAAACATGAGCCAAAAAGTGATCGTGAGAGATACCTTGAGAGAAGGCTGGCGCAGCTTACCAAAGAGCTGCTAAAAAATCTACAGCCTTAGAGATGCTCACGAGAGCTGAAAAGTATAGATTCGCTGATGCACTTTCAGGGCATGACATACCAACACGTCATATCTTAAGAAAGCTTGGTATTGCTCCAAGTAGCTACTACTATCACAAGACACATCCCAAAAGAGTAACCAAACCTGAACTTTAGGGGAGATACTCAGAGATATTCTCGTGGAACAACAACGGATGTGGACACAGACAAATCTGGATGGTACTTACCAAAGAAGGACAAAAGATCTTGAGAAAGACTGTCCTTAAGATTATGCATGAAATGGGATTTGTCTGTAGCATTAGAAAGAAAAATCATCACAAGCCATATAGCTCTTATAAGGGAGAGACGGGCCTCTCTCTTCTCTAACCTCTTGCAGAGAAACTTCAGAACACCTGCTCCTTTCCAAAAACTTGGTACTGATGTCACCGAGCTTAAGCTTTCCTTTGGAAAGGCCTACCTTGCTTCCGTCTATGATTTTTGCTCTCGAGAAATCGTATCGTTTTGTATCTCTCAAAGTCCCAACCTATCTCAGCAAAAAGAGATGCTTCAAGGTCTTCTTCAAAAGCTTCCCAAAGGTGCACACCCTATCCTTCACTCAGATAGAGGCTGGCAGTATCAACATGCATATGTAAGAGATACCTTAGATGTGGCGGGCATCATACAAAGCATGTCACGAAAAGGAAACTGTCTTGACAATGCTCAAACAGAACAGCTCTTTGATCATATTAAAGAAGAGTTCTTTAAAGGACAGAGCTGGAAAAGCTTTGAGCCATTCAAAGCAGATCTTACGTCCTATATTGAGTTTGGAACACGAAAAGAGGACAGATGGCTCTTGGAGGTCTTACACCACAGGAGTTCAAAGAGAGCTACTATGCACGTTCTTTGGTAGGATAGAAGAAAAGTATCCCAGTTTTGGAGGCTGAGTCAAAACCCCAATTGATATATAAAACTTTTAGCTAAATTTACGCCAAAAAGCTTTGGAATGGATTTTGCTGATTTTGCTTTTGACAACTTTTCAAAAGATCTCAAGGGATCACAGAAAAGTCTCAAAGACCGTTACGCTTTCACAAAAACACCCGGTCTAACAGAATCAGACCGGGTGTTTGAAATTACAGAATACCTTGCAAGCGAATGTCCGCTGACCTTTGTCTAGCGCCGACTGTGCCTGCCAGTTTACAGCTCCTCACCTGAACGCTTGGAAACGCGCACCTTGGTGCCGTCCTCCCTGAACGCATAACCAACACGCGTTGGCTTGTCGTCCTTAGGGTCGATAAGAGCAACATTGGAAGCATCAATTGCTGCCTCGTGCTCAACGATACCGCCCTGCTGGTTTGCTGCATTAGGCTTCATGTGGCGCTTAACCATAGCAACGCCCTCAACAACAACCTTGTTGTCCTCTGGGAGAGCACGAAGAACTTCTCCGCGCTTACCCTTGTCTTTACCGGTGAGGACCTCGACCGTATCGCCCTTCCTGATCTTCATCTTAGGCATCTGTCAGTCCTCCTTACAGCGTCTCGGGTGCGAGTGAGACGATCTTCATGTACTTGTGGTCACGCAGCTCACGCGCGACGGGCCCGAAAATACGGGTACCCTTGGGCTCACCCTCTTTGTCAACCAGAACACATGCGTTCTGATCAAAGCGGATATAGCTACCGTCCTTGCGACGGGTGTCCTTAGCGGTGCGAACGATAACGCAGCGAACGATATCGCCCTTCTTCACCGAACCACCTGGAGTTGCCTCCTGAACAGCGCCAATAATGACGTCGGCAAGGCCGGCGTAACGACGCTTGGAGCCACCAAGGACCTTGACGCACTTTACGCGCCTTGCGCCGCTGTTGTCAGCGACGTTAAGCATGGTCTCCATCTGAATCATGTGACGTTCCTCCGGAACCTAATTTCTTGCGCCATACAGACGTAAGAAACAACGAATGTTACTTACTTAGCACGTTCAACGATCTCAGCGAGACGCCAACGCTTGGTCTTAGACAAAGGACGGGTCTCCATAACGCGGACCTTATCGCCCAGAGCAGCCTCGTTCTTCTCGTCATGGACGTGAAGCTTCTTGCCGATAGTCATCATTTTTCCGTACTTAGGGTGGTGCTTGCGGTAGGTAATCTCAACCGTGATCGTCTTCTCGCCAGAGATTGAGACGACGGTTCCGGTACGAACCTTACGCGCATTCCTGCTTTCGGTCTCTGCCATAACTTATCTCCTGCGACTAATTCTGATCTGCGGCTTGTTCCGCAGCAATCTGACGGGTACGCATCTCGGTCTGAACGCGAGCAATGTCACGCTTGACCGTTTTAACGCGGGCCGTGTTGTCCAGCTGGCTGGTTGCCATCTGGAAACGAAGATTAAAGAGCTCTGCACGGCCTTCTTCGAGCTTCTTTGTGAGCTCGTCATCGCTCATAGCTTTGATGTCCGTATACTTCATTATTCCTCCCCGTCCTGATCGGCGCGGGTGACAATCTTGGTCTTGATGGGAAGCTTGTGCTGTGCAAGACGAAGTGCCTCACGAGCAACTTCCTCAGAAACGCCATCGATCTCAAACATAATGCGACCTGGCTTGACAACAGCGACCCATTCCTCGGGATTGCCCTTACCCTTACCCATGCGGGTTTCTGCCGGCTTCTTTGAAACTGGCTTGTCAGGGAAAATGGTAATCCAAACTTTACCGCCACGCTTCATTTCACGGGTAATCGCAATACGGGCAGCCTCAATCTGGCGGTTAGTAATCCAGTGAGCCTCCTCCGCACGAATGCCCCAAGAACCAAAGTGCAGACGGGTATTACCCTTTGCCTGGCCCTTCATGGAACCACGCTGAACCTTACGGTGCAAAACACGCTTAGGTGCAAGCATTAACGGCCCCTCCTCTCATTGCGGCGACGAGGACGAGAAGAACCTTCAAGCGCCGGATTTGGTGCGGGCTGACCTGGCATCTTCTCGCCGAGGTAAATCCAAACTTTGATGCCGCAGGCGCCCATTGTGGTGCGAGCCGTTGCGGTGCCATAGGCGACAACAGCGCGAAGGGTGTGCAGAGGCACGCGACCCTCACGGTACCACTCGCGACGACCCATCTCAGCGCCGTTCAGACGACCGGAGCACTGAATACGGATACCCTTGGCGCCGGCCTTACGGGCGGACTGAACCGCTTTACGCATGGCGCGGCGGAATGCAACGCGCTGCTCAAGCTGCTCGGCAATGGACTCTGCTACAAGGTTTGCGTCAAGCTCAGGACGCTTAACCTCGATAACATCAACGTTAACCTGACCCTTGCCAACCTTGGCAACGCGCTCAAGGTCCGCACGAAGTCCGTCAATCTCTGCGCCCTTCTTGCCGATGACAATACCGGGGCGAGCTGAGAAAATAGTAACCTTGACCTTATCGCCGGCACGCTCAATGTCAATACGTGCAATGGCGGCCTTCTCAAGGCGCTTCTCAAGATATGAACGGATTGCAAGGTCGTTGCCGAGATTCTCGGCGTAGTTTTTATCGGCGTACCAACGAGAGCGCCAGTTCTCAGTTACACCAAGACGGAAGCCTGTAGGCTGAACCTTCTGACCCATATGTTCCTACGCCTCCTTTCGAGGTGCAACGACAACAGTGATATGGCTCATACGCTTATTGATGCGCGAAGCCGAACCCTTTGCGCGGGGACGGATACGCTTAAGCGTCGGACCTTCATCAACGTAGGCATACTTGACGACAAGGTCGCGAGCATGCAGGTGATTGTTGTACTCAGCGTTAGCAACAGCGGAGCGCAAAACCTTTGCGATGTCAACGGCGGCTGCGCGCGTTGAGAACTGAAGGATCTCGAGGGCCTTCTCGACAGACTTACCGCGTACCAAAGCGATAACGGTACGTGCCTTACGAGGGGCAACGCGCACATACTTTGCCGTAGCGCGAACCTCAAGTGAATCGGTATTTTTAGCCATGTATGATACTCCCCCTAGTCGGCCTTGTGACCACGGAAGGTGCGGGTTAGGGCAAACTCGCCCAGCTTGTGACCGACCATGGACTCGGTGATGTACACAGGAACGTGCTTGCGACCGTCATGAACGGCGATCGTATGACCAACCATCTCGGGGAAGATGGTGGAAGAACGTGACCAAGTCTTGATGACGTCCTTCTTGCCGGCCTCGTTCATTGCAGTGACACGCTCAAGGAGGCGAGTCTCCACAAAGGGGCCTTTTTTGAGACTTCTGCTCATAAATCTACTCCTACTCGTGTCTTACTTTGACTTACGACGACGGATAATCAGACGGTTGGAAGCCTTCTTCGGATCGCGGGTCTTATAACCCTTGGTCGGCTTACCCCACGGGGTAACGGAAGGACGACCGGATGTGTGATTCTTGCCTTCGCCACCGCCGTGTGGGTGGTCAACAGGGTTCATGACCGTACCACGGACCGTGGGGCGTACGCCAGCCCAACGTGCGCGACCGGCTTTGCCGATCACAATGTTGGAGTGCTCGGCATTGCCGACCTCGCCGATAGTGGCACGGCAGGTGAGAAGCACGCGGCGCAGCTCGGAGGACGGAAGGCGCAAAACGGCATATCCGTTATCCTTACCCATAAGCTGTACGGACGTTCCCGCAGAACGTGCCATTGCGGCACCCTTGCCGGGCTGGAACTCAACTGCGTGCACGAGCGTACCCACGGGGATCTGCTCAAGCGTTGTGCAGTTGCCGGGCTTAATGTCAACATCCTTTGTGCCGGAAACAACCGTGTCACCAACACTTAGTCCCTGAGGACACAGAATGTACGCCTTTGCTCCGTCCACGTAGTGCAGAAGAGCAATACGTGCAGAGCGGTTTGGATCGTACTCAACCGTAGCGACCTTTGCCGGTACGTCATCCTTACGACGCTTAAAGTCGATGCGACGATACTGACGTTTATGGCCACCACCCTGATGGCGAGTAGTAATGCGACCGTTGTTGTTACGGCCGGCCTTCTTTGGCAGGGGCTCGAGAAGTGACTTCTCGGGCTTATCAGTCGTAATCTCTGCAAAGTCAGAGATTGTCTGGAAGCGCCTGCCTGCGCTTGTTGGCTTTATGTGCCTAACTGCCATAAAATCTTTCCCTTTCTCATCCGTTGGCCAGCCCGTTTGGGAATGAGCGGGTTGACACCGGACAACCACGGCGCCGCGCGTATCTACTTAAGCGCCATACAAACCCGCATATCTATACGTGCTATATGCGGGTAAAAGAACCGAACGTACTTACTCAGCAGACTGATTTGCAAAAATCTCAATCTGCTCGCCCTCGGCAAGCGTCACGATTGCCTTTTTCCAGCTGCGGGTCTTACCCTTTTGCTGATAGCGCAGACGCTTACTCTTTGGCTTCACTGACAACGTATTCACCTTAGTCACGTGGACATTGAAGAGTTTTGCCACGGCAGCGGCAATCTCCTCTTTACCGGCAGACTTTGCAACCTCAAAGGTATACTTGCCCTCGCTCATCAAATCATACGCACGCTCAGAAACAATCGGGCGAATAATAACTTCATATGCGGAGTTCATTATGCAAGCACCTCCCCAAGCTGCTTTGCAATATCTGCAGACATGACAAGTGCGGCGTTATCAATAAGCGAACGAGTTGTTGCCTCAGAGACGCCAAAAATGCTGACCTTCTTAAGGTTACGGAAGGACAGGTAGGTATTGATGTCGTCATCCGGAACAAGAAGGGTAACGCGCTTATTCTCAAGGCCAAGAGCCTTCAGAACAGCCACTGCCTGCTTGGTGGAAGGCGTATCAAACTCCAAGTTGTCAACAAGAACAAGCTCGGAATCGGCAACTTTACCGGAGAGGACAGACCTCATGGCAAGCTTAACCATCTTGCTGTTAACGCGACGTGCGTGGGAGCGTGGCGTAGGTCCAAAAATGACGCCGCCGCCGGTCCACTGGCCGGCACGAATTGAGCCCTGACGGGCACGACCGGTGCCTTTCTGACGATACGGCTTCACGCCGCCGCCGGACACCTCGTGACGGTTCTTGGTTGAATGGGTACCCTGACGCAAAGATGCAGCCTGGCAGGTTACAACCTGATGCACGACAGGGATATTTGGCTCGATGCCATACACGTCAGCAGAGAGATCAGCGTCGCCGACCTTCTTGCCTTCTGTGTTTTTAATCTCATACTTCGACATGTTGTCTCCTTGTTAGCCTAAGTGTTTGCTTGTAAAGCGGCCCTTAAGCCATGCGGACTTGGACGAGAGCGTTCTTACCGCCGGGGACAGCACCCTTGATAAGCATGAGGTTCTGCTCAGCGTCAACGCGAACCAGCTTGAGGTTCTTAACAGTCACGCGCTCTGCACCCATGTGACCATACATGTGGAGACCCTTGCGAACACGCGCAGGGTATGCGCACTGACCAATGGAACCCGGACGGCGCTGGTTACGAGAACCGTGTGTCATAGGACCACGGGAGAAGTTCCAACGCTTGATTGTGCCCTGAAAGCCCTTACCTTTGGAAGTACCAATAACGTCGACAGCTGTGACTTCAGAAAAGTCAGCAACGGTAACAGTGTCGCCGCATTTGTGCTCCTCACCAGCAGGAACGCGCACCTCGCGGAGGTAACGCATAGGCTCAACACCCTGAGCCTTAAAGTGACCGGCCATTGGCTTGTTGACATGTTTCTCAGAAATGTCACCAAATCCGATCTGTACGGCATCATAGCCGTCTGTCTCTGCAGTCTTCACCTGCGAGACCGTGCAGGGGCCAGCAAGAATAACGGTAACGGGAACGACGTTGTCGTTCTCATCCCATACCTGGGTCATGCCCAGCTTGCGGCCGAGGATGGTATTCACCATGCTCTTTCCTAACTCTCGGTGGTCATGGGACCCTTATGGGCATATCGGATGCCCTTCCCCAGCGGACCACTTCCTGTACTATGCTGCTTTTAGACATACCTGTCCCATTCGAGCAGCCTATCTACTTTACGCTTGTTCGAGATCTTTTACAAGGAAATTTTTCAAATTCGTGTGTAAAATGTGATGCTGTAGCTGCGCGCTTTAGCTGCGCGAACTTCTCGGCCCGTGTTTTGCGAGGTCAAACCCCGCTGCCGGGCGTATCTACCGTGTATTTTCGTGTGTATTCTTGTGTGTGCTCCCGTGTGTGTTCTCGCTTTTGTGACAGGCACCATTTCACCACCCCGTGACCTATTTCTCCACTAAGCGAGAAATTATGGGATTTGTCCTAAATCGGCTGTTTACTGGTGGTTTTTTCCGTAAAAACGATGTTTAGTGGTGGTTTTTCTCGGATTTGAGCGTTTGGTGGTGAATCAAATCACCCGTAAACATCCAATTTGGTACCAATCTGATGTCTCATAAGAAAAGCACAACTAAAGCAAGACGGCTGCCTGCGGATTTGCAGACAGTCGTTGATGCGCAATTTCAACGATCACGAGAAGACCTTACGAGTGTGATCATGCTGCCTAGCGCTGCCAAAAATGCGCCAAGTATGGCTTGGACTGCCATACTTGCATTAAGTTTGGCATATATAGCCATACTTGCTGCAAGTATGGTTAATCGTGCCCAACTTGCTGCAAGTTTGGCAGCGCTGTTCCGGCAGCACTAACTTGGCGCATTTCTGGCAGCGCTGCTCCGGCAGCACCCTCTTGACAACACTAAGGTAATCAAAGAGTTCCAGGCATCTCGCGCAAAAAACAAAACCCTCCCACGTGATGCGGGAGGGTTTTGCGATTTCTGGATTACGCCGCTTGCTTAGAGCTTGATCTCAATATCAACACCAGCGGGAAGGTCAAGACGCATCAGCGAATCAACCGTAGTGGAGTTGGGATCGAGGATGTCGATAAGACGCTTGTGTGTACGCATCTCGAACTGATCGCGGGAGTCCTTATCCTTGTGCGGTGAGCGGATAACCGTATACAGGTTACGCTCGGTTGGCAGAGGAATGGGACCGGACACGCGTGCGCCGTTCTTCTGGGCTGTATCGACAATCAGCTTTGCAGACTGATCAACAACCTCGTGATCATAGCCCTTGAGGCGGATCCTGATCTTTTGATTTGACACTTTAGGTACCTCCATACATGAGCCTGAGCTCGTGGTTGTTATTAGGACTCGGAACCGCCGTTTTTGGCGACGATTTCATCACGGACTGCTTTAGGAACAGGCTCGTAAGAATCAAACTGCATGGTGTAGCTTGCACGACCCTGAGTCTGGGAACGCAGGTCGGTTGCGTAACCGAACATCTCGCCGAGAGGCACTTTCGCGCGGATGACCTTGGTATCGCGGCGATCCTCCATGCCCTCAATCTTGCCACGGCGAGAAGAAAGATTGCCCATGACATCGCCCATGTACTGCTCGGGAGTCTCAACTTCTACGGACTCTACCGGCTCAAGCAGCACCGGATCGGACTTCTTGAGAGCGTCCTTGATTGCCATAGAACCGGCAATCTTAAATGCCGCCTCAGAGGAGTCGACCTCATGATATGAGCCATCAACAAGGGTAACCTTGATATCCACAACGGGATAGCCTGCAATAACACCGCTGTTGAGTGCCTCACGAATGCCCTTGTCGATAGAGGGGATGTACTCCTTAGGCACGACGCCGCCAACGATGGCGTTGACAAACTCATAACCTTTACCCTGCTCGTTGGGCTCCATGTCGATGACAGCATGACCGTACTGACCGCGACCACCGGACTGGCGGACGAACTTGCCCTCAGCGTGGGTGACGGCCTTACCGGCAGTCTCACGGTAAGCAACCTGCGGCTTACCCACGTTACAGTCAACCTTAAACTCGCGGCGGAGACGGTCAACGATGATCTCAAGGTGAAGCTCACCCATACCGGCGATGATGGTCTGGCCGGTCTCGTGATCCGTGTGAACCTGGAAGGTTGGGTCTTCCTCGGCAAGCTTAGCCAGACCCACGGACATCTTCTCCTGCTCAGCCTTGGTCTTAGGCTCAACGGCAACGTCAATGACAGGATCGGCAAAGCTGATGGACTCAAGCACGATGGGGTGCTTCTCGTCACAGAGCGTGTCACCCGTAGTGGTGTTCTTGAAGCCAACGCAGGCAACGATGTCGCCGGCGGAGCACTCCTCACGATCCACGCGGTCATTGGCGTTCATCTCAAGGATGCGGCCCAGACGCTCGCGACCGTCCTTGACGGAGTTATACACATACGAGCCTGCTTCGGCCTGGCCGGAATAGACGCGAATATAGGTCAGCTTACCAACATACGGGTCGGTCATGATCTTGAAGGCAAGTGCCGAGAAGGGCTCTTTGATGTCTGCATGACGTACCTCTTCCTCACCCTTGAGGTTGGTGCCGTCAATCTCAGGCACATCAAGCGGGCTTGGAAGATAGTCGATAACGGCGTCGAGAAGTTCCTGGATACCCTTGTTCTTGTAGGCAGAACCCACAAAGACGGGGTTCATCTTGCCGGCAAGAACACCGGCGCGGATAGCGCGCTTAAGCTCGTCAACGTCAATCTCTTCTCCCTCAAGAATTGCCATCATGAGGTCTTCGGAGAAGTCGGAGGCAGCCTCGAGAAGCTCCTCGCGCTTCTCGGCAGCAATCTCTGCAAACTCAGCTGGGATCTCGTCAAGAGGCTCAGGGTAAATCATGCCCTTTGCGTCCTCTTTGAAGTCCCACGCCGTGTTGGTGACAAGGTCAATGAGACCCCAGAAGTTGGACTCGGCACCCATAGGAACCTGTGCCGCAACTGCGGGAGCGGACAGACGCTCCTTCATAGTCTCGATGGCGTGGAAGAAGTCGGCGCCCACGCGGTCGAACTTATTGATGAACGCGATACGAGGCACGTTGTACTTGGTTGCCTGACGCCAAACCGTCTCGGACTGTGGCTGGACGCCCGCAACGGCGTCAAAGACAGCAACGGCACCGTCGAGGACGCGAAGCGAACGCTCGACCTCAGCGGTAAAGTCAACGTGACCCGGGGTGTCGATGATCTGGATAACGTGATCCTTCCAGAAGCAGGTGGTTGCCGCGGACGTAATGGTTACGCCGCGCTCCTGCTCCTGAACCATCCAGTCCATGGTTGCCGCACCGTCATGAACCTCACCGATTTTGTGAGTCTTGCCGGTG
>ERZ773212.54-NODE-54-length-62233-cov-3.915420_pt1 | contig 62233 bp, 73 predicted proteins | sample MGYA00581005_ERZ773212 | MGnify/ENA primary metagenome ERZ773212 (study PRJEB29015, sample SAMEA2738154) | human oral metagenome | biome: human oral; feature: human-associated habitat; material: saliva | place: China | collected 2196 ... | reverse complement strand
GCGTGATGTTGTCGCCGCCAATGGTCAGGCCGATGGTGCCGACGCCAGCGTAGAGGTCGATGGTTGATAATTTGACAGCTCGAATATCATCAGAAAATAATCCGGGACCCACGTGAAGTTGCCCAGATTTTTTCTGAGACGCCACTCGCGCCTACCAACGCACATGCCGAGCCAGAAGTTGAGAATAATAGCTTACCCACCGTCACCAATCATAAACAAGAACTAATTAAACTCCTCAACTACCACCTCGATCTCTTTGACCGCTACCAGCCAACCCTCGGCCGCCCCTTCGAAACCCTCAAACGCTTCTTCAAAATCTACATCCGCGACTTCGACGGCGCCAAGGAACTGCGCGACCAATTAATGCGCACCAAAAACACCGACGAAGTCCGCCAACTACTTGAAAATTTATAATATTTATGTTATAATAAAAAGATGGAAGAGCGTCTAAACCTTAGTACGAATTTTATAACACCAGAACAGACCCAAAAAGGTAGAGGCTTAACTCGGAAACTAGGCGAGCTAAGCGCCAACCAACTATTGCTCATTACCGAAACCGAAACGCCCGAGCAACTATCGAATACTGCGCATCTAACTGTGCGTCCTGACTATAGCTAAGGTCGCCGCGAGAGTTTCTTTGGGGTTTGGTTTGCGGACATGACGATACACGGCAAGAGCGGAGGTGAAGACGATACCTTAGCAAGACACCCCGTGGCTATCAAGCCGCTAGATATACCTAGTCTCGCAGCTCAGGAGCTCCGTACTGCCACCGACATCAACAGTCACGATCAACGACGACTAACATTCCAACCAATAGGTTTTGCAAACATAGGTAGGAGTGATAGTAGTAGCAAGCTATCTATCATCACTGAATTTGAAGAAGGCGTGACAAGTTTTGATAATGTTTTGTATGAAAGTGAAAAACTAGACGATAGTACTGTAGCTTGGGCGCTAGGCTGTGCTGCTAGAGGCTTAATAATTTTGCACGGCTTAGGCTATGAACATGGTGATTACCAAGTCCAGAACACTGCCTATGACACCGGACTTCAACCGCGAATTATTGATATAACTGGCTCTAAGAAACGAAACAACCCGCGAGACTTTACCGGAGACCTTAAAACATATATAGGCTCGCTATCAGATTTCGATACGCGCAAACCAGTAGCATCCAAAAAGCAAATACTAGATTGTTTTCTAGCACCATATCGCGAAGAAATTCCGAATATGTTCCCGCGCGACCACCTACAGCGCGAGATGTATAGTATCGTAGACTGCATGGCAGCAACAACCGACGACATATTATCGCCATCTGGCAACAATAGATCATAAATAGCTATAATTATCGCCGGCGATGGCGGCGGCGCAAGCCAGCCACGTGCAAACGTACGCGGTGGCGATCGACCAGCTGGTGAGCCTTTTCAAGCTCAACCTGATCCTGAGCCTCATCGCGCATTTTGAGAGCGCGCTCGAGAGCGGCCTGAGTCTCGGCTTCAACGATATCGTCGCCGTGCTCGGCTTCGTCGACCAAAATCCGCACGCGCTGCTGGTTGACTTCAACCACGCCGCCGCTAATCGCAAAGTATTCCAGTTGGTCATCGCTGTCGGTTTTCTGGCGGCGGACCGCTACCGCGCCAGGCTGCGCCACTGCTACTAGCGGTTCGTGACTCGGGAAGACTGCGATTTGCCCTTCGGTAGTTGGTATCATTACCTCGTAGACTGGCTCGTCGAGCTTAACGCCAGCTAGCGTGATTAGCTGAAACTGCATCATCTCGAGCTTAGTCCTTCTTCTCGCTAAGCGGCACTGGCGACATATAGAACCAGCTTTCTGGCTTGTTGTCGTATTTGCCGTCGAGAATATCTTTAGCGTCCTTGATGGTATCTTCTAACTTGAAGTAGCTACCTGGATTGCCAGTGAATTGCTCAGCAACATGGAACGGCTGCGCCAAGAAGCGCTGCAAGCGGCGAGCCCGCGCCACAGTTTGCTTTTGATCGTCTGATAACTCCTCCATACCGAGAATAGCGATGATATCCTGCAATTCTTTGTATTGCTGCAACACTCGCTGGACTTCGCGAGCCACCGCATAATGCTCCTCGCCGACAATCTCTGGATCAAGCGAGTTGGAACTGGAATCCAACACGTCAACCGCCGGATAAATACCAATTTCCGTCAAGGCACGGTTCATCACGATAGTGGCATCCAGGTGAGCAAAAGTGGTCGCTGGTGCTGGGTCGGTCAAGTCGTCAGCCGGTACGTAGACGGCCTGGACAGAGGTGATTGAACCTTTTTTGGTGCTAGTGATACGCTCTTGCAGGGCGCCCATTTCTTGCTGCAGGTTTGGCTGGTAACCAACCGCGCTCGGCAAGCGTCCCAATAGCGCTGATACTTCGGCGCCCGCTTGAGTAAAGCGAAAAATATTGTCGATGAATAGCAGCACGTCTTTACCTTCATCGCGGAAGGACTCGGCAATTGCTAAGCCCGATAACGCCACGCGCAAACGAGCTCCAGGCGGTTCGTTCATCTGACCAAACACTAGCGAAGTCTTGTCCAGCACGCCCGCGTCTTTCATCTCGTAATAGAGGTCGTTGCCTTCGCGAGTTCGCTCGCCAACACCCGCAAAAACCGAGTTGCCTGAGTGAAACTTAGCAATATTGTTAATCAGCTCTTGAATAAGAACTGTCTTGCCGACGCCAGCGCCAGCGAACAAGCCAGCTTTACCGCCCTTGGTCAACGGTGCAATCAAGTCGATAACCTTGATACCGGTTTCGAGGATTTCAGTTTTGTTGGACTGTTCGGTCAACGTCGGCGGTTGGCGGTGAATCGGCGCCCGCTTGGCGCTTTTGGCGATTTCGCGGCCATCGATTGGTTCGCCAACTACGTTGAACATGCGGCCTTGCGTATCCTCGCCAACCGGCACGCTGATCGGCGCGCCAGTCGCTGTGACGACTTGGCCGCGGCGCAATCCGTCAGTGTTTTGCAAACTAATCGTTCGTACTGTCTGTTGGTCGAGATGCTGCGCTACCTCGAGCGTAATCGTCTGCTGGCCGCGCTTGACCGTCAACGCTTCGTATATTTCTGGCAACGAATCATCATCAAACTCAACATCGACCACCACGCCCATGATTTGGATGATTTTTCCTTGGTTTTTACTCATAGTAACTCCTTTTTTTATCATTTCATCGCCTCCACGCCAGCGCTGATCTCGGTCAGTTCTTGAGTGATTGCGCTCTGGCGCTCCTTATTCATTTCTAGCGTCAAGTCAGCCACCAAATCGCTAGCGTTATCAGTGGCATTCTTCATCGCCAGCATTCGCATGCTATGTTCGCTAGCACGCGAGTCAAGCAGGGCTTGGTACAAACGAGCGCTAATCAGCCGGTAAGCTATATCATCTATGATATATTTAGGACTTGGTTCAAACTTAGCTTCGCGGATATCATCGCTAATTTCATCGTCGGGCACAAAGCCGGCGGGGAACAAGCGAACGATATCAGCTTTCTGCGTCATACTACTAACAAAGCGCGTGAAAATCACGTCGACAGCATCGACAGTACCAGCCTCGAACATGTCTTTGGCAGTATTGAGGATAGCGTGAAACTGCGCGCCTGGCACGCGGTCAGGCAAATCTTCGTAGGTACCGACGATTTCAGTATCTTTGATGCGCGTTGCTGCTTGAGCGATTTTGCGGCCGATAGCGATAGTTTTGTTAGCGATGCCCGATTGGTCATCTTGATGCAGTTCGTGCAGATAAGTCTTGATTATATTAGCGTTATAAGCACCAGCCAACCCCTTGTCACTCGCTACCACAATCAGCAGGCGCGCTTTGACCGGCCGCTGCACAAACCAACGGTGATTATCGGTCGCACCTTGCTGCGCTAGATATGCTAGTAATTCGCGTGCTGCCACTGTGTAGGCTTGAGAACTTTTGGTCGCCTCTTGAGCGCGGCGCATCTTGCTAGCTGCCACCATTTGCATGGCTTTGGTGATTTGCCGAGTGTTCTTGACCGAACGAATACGCGATTTAAGCTGCTGAGTCGACGGCATCTAGTTAGTCCTCAAATCCTTTAGCGACCGCTAGCGCCGCGTCCTTGACTAGTTTAACGAGTGTTTTGTCTTCGCTAAATTTCTTGTCACCTTTATTTAGCGCTTTCATTTCAGCTTTGTGGTTCGTCCACAAGCGAGCCAGCAAGTCGGCCTGCGCGTCTTTAATCTTGGCGGCTGGAACTTCATCAAAATAGCCCTCGCTAACCGCAACAATGCTAACAACTTGCTCCCAGACGCTCATCGGCTGATACTGCGGCTGTTTAAGCAATTCAGTTAGGCGCTGGCCGCGTTCAATTTGCGCCTTGGTCTCGGCGTCGAGATCGCTGCCAAACTGTGCGAAACTAGCTAATTCGCGAAATTGGCTGAGGCCAAGTTTAAGGTTGCCGCTGACACTCTTCAGCGCTTTAGTCTGAGCCGCACCGCCGACGCGCGATACCGACAAGCCTGCACTAATCGCCGGGCGAATACCTTGGTAGAACAGGTCAGTCTCCATAAATATCTGGCCGTCGGTGATAGAAATAACGTTAGTCGGAATATAAGCAGAAATATCACCAGCCTGCGTCTCGATAATCGGCAGAGCAGTCAAGCTGCCAGCACCTAGTTCGTCCGACAACTTAGCCGATCGCTCCAACAGGCGAGAATGCAGATAAAACACGTCGCCTGGAAACGCCTCGCGGCCCGGCGGACGGCGCAACAGCAGCGACATCTGGCGATAGGCGACTGCGTGCTTGGTTAAATCATCATAAATCATCAAGGCGTGCTTGCTATTATCTCGGAAATATTCACCCATGGCGGTACCGGCATATGGCGCCAGATAGAGCAGAGAAGCCGGGTCGCTCGGACTAGTCGCCACCACGATAGTCTGGTCCATCACGCCTTCGGACTTCAAGCGTTCAACTAGGCGAGCAATTTTACTGAGCTTCTGACCAACCGCCACATAGATATTGACTACGCCGGTTTTCTGGCGGGCTTGGTTGATCATCGTGTCAAGCGCAATGGCGGTTTTACCAGTTTGGCGGTCGCCAATAATTAGCTCGCGCTGGCCGCGGCCGATCGGGAACATCGCATCGACACTCATAATGCCCGTCATCAGCGGCTCATGAACTGACTTGCGGCCCATTACGCCGATAGCTTCGCGCTCAACCAGACCGCGCTGCTTTGATTTGATCGCTGGACCACCATCAAGCGGTTCGCCCAGCGGATTAACTACGCGCCCCAGCAGTTCTTCGCCGACTGGTACGCTCAGCACTTCGCCTTTTAGCTTGACTTTATCGCCAGCGGAAACACCTTGGTCGCTGCCGAGCAGCACCGCGCCGATTTCGTCTTCCATCAAGTTCAAAGCAAAGGCTTCAACCACGCCCTCGGCCGTTTGGATCTCCAAAACTTCGCTATAACCAGCCTCGCGCAATCCATGCACCCACGCCACGCCGTCGCCCACGCGAGTCACAATACCAACTTTTTCTAAACCTTCAGACACCTCGAGCTGGGCAATCGCCTGGCGCAGTTCGTCCGACAATTCTGTCACTGTAATATCAGCCATTCTTTTCCTTTACTTTATACCCTTGAGGGTTGTTAGTTTATGTATCACTGTACCATCAAACTGGCTGCCTGGCAGCTCAATCTTGAAGCCGCCGATAACGCTCGGGTCAATCTGTTCGCGAATATATAGTTTGGCGCCAGTCGGCGTAAATTGCTTAACAATTGCTTGCTTATTTTCTGGCGAGAGCGGGCGAGCAGTCGTAACCGTCGCTACAACAGCGCCGCGCGACGCTAGCGCCTCTTCAATAGCCGCCACCACTTGATTGAGATCGCGCACACGACCAGTTTCGATCAAATAGGCTGCTAACTCTTTGATAAGACGCTTCTTATCGCCGCTTGCAAGCAATTGGCCAGCCACATACGCTGCTAATCTTCGCTGCGATATAGTACTGGCCGCCACGCTATTTGATCTCCTCTAGCTGTTTTTTGATCAAGCTAGTGTCTTTGCTTGGATCGACCGTATCCAGCGTAACTTTCCTGGTTGTATCGACCACTAGGTCTACCATCTGGTCGCGCAAATCTTTCTTGGCCTGGGCAACTTCTGCTCTGACATCGTTGCGAGCCGATTCGAGAATAGAATCGGCTTGGTTCTTGGCCTTTTGTTCGGCTTTAGCAACCATTTCAGCCGCTTCATTCTTGGCAGTAGCAACAATAGTTCGCGACTCTTGCTGGGCCTTTTTCAGCATAGCGGCCGTGCGCTTTTCGCTTTCGCTTGCCGCTTTTTTGGCTTGCTCGGCAGCCTCTAAACCTTCTTTGATAGACTCGTCGCGCTCATCAAGCATGGCCAGAATAGGCGGATAAACCCATTTTTTCAGCACTAGCAGCAAGACCGCAAAAGCAACCGTTTGCAGCACGAACAACCGCCAATCAATTCCTAGTGGCCCCAATAGGCTATCGCTTCCAGCTCCAGCCGATGCAAAGTAGTGCAAGTTATTCACGCGCGCGAATCCTTACATCACTTTGCCGACAATAGCTGCCACGAAACCGATAATCGCCAGAGCGTCGATAAACGAGATACCGAGAATCATCATCGTGCGCAAATCGTTGATTTTTTCTGGGTTGCGGCCAGCAGCTTTCATCGCCGAAGCGCCAATCCAGCTACAGCCGATAGCTGCAAACGATGCAGGGACGATATAAGCTAGCGTAAATGCTATAGTTTCCATAATATTTTTCTCCTTATGGTTTAGTTATTACCTAAATTTATTTTACTCCCTCGGCCGTTAATTTCATGCCGGAAGAAGTCGAAGAATCATCATGCGTTTGTTTTTCCTCATCACCGCCGTGATGCGCCAAACCGAGCGATATAAACACTGTCGAAAGCATAAAGAAAATATAAGCCTGAATACCGCCGATAAACAGCTCAAAAATATAAAATGGCTGCAAAACTGCAGGCATCGCAACTTGTGCTAGATAAGCGATCATAGCAATCAATATTTCGCCCGCCAGCACGTTGCCGAACAGGCGGAACGACAAACTAAGCAAGCGCGAAAACTCCGCCACAAGCTCCAGAATACCAACAAACGACATAATCGGATCGCGCAACGGATTAACGAAGTAACGCTTCAGATTACCAACAAAACCCAGCTCGCGCGCAGCATACACCTGCGCCATCACGATAGTTACCGTCGCCAGCGCAAACGTCATATTCAAATCGGCATCCTGACCGCGGAACAGCGGCGTATGGCCGACAGTTATCGGCCCAACAATCGGTAGCAAACCGAGCCAATATTGTCCGGCTATAAAGAAAAACATCGTCATTACCAGTGGCGCCACTCGGCGAGCCCACTTTTGGTTAGGAATCACTTGCCCAACCGTCTTATACAATCCTTCTATACACCAAAGAGTTAAGCGCGTTGCGAAATTCGATTTTTTGCGGCCAAGCACCGCTGCCCGCGTACGAAACATCAGCCACACCAGAAGCACCAATCCTAGAATGCCAACCAGATTGGCATTAGTTATTGGTAAACCGGCGATCGAAAACACTTCGTCAGCCTTGACTGATATATGGGGTAGCGCCGCGAACATCATTTCTTATTAACCTTTTTTATCTGTTGCCGCACCAAAATCACTGCGGCGGCCGCGCCTACCGCGAACCCGCTGAACATCAACCACGGCTTACTATTAAATAAACTATCCAGCCACAAGCCAGCAAAAAACAAGCCAAGCATTGGTACATACATCCTCCACGTCACGCCGACCATAGCTAGCCCTAACGATGTAAAAGTTTCTCGAGATACAGTATTATCAGAAGTCCGCGTCTCGGCGGTATTGTCAGCCCCACTGGTCATAGCGCTATTGTAGCAGTATGAGCCGCTATATGTAAAGTGTATAATTTAAGACATTATGCCTAGACGAAACCGCACCCCTAAACATACACCGTACCAAAACAAAATCGCTCGCGCGCCGCAAAAGAAACGTTTCGTTAGCCGGCAAGCCGCCCTAAATGCCATCAAAGAGCTGCAAAAATACCACCTCGACCTCGAGCTTGACATTTATCAATCGCCAGCCGACGGCGGGTGGTATTTGACTAGCTGTACATCTAGCGCCGATAAATAGCTTGCATACGCTAGATGTTGTGTATATAATTATTTGTAATTAACGAAGGGGGATAATTATGGATGACCAGACGAGCCATCGAGACGACCAAAACAATCAAGACGATCAAGATAATCAAGTAATCATTTACAGCGCCGCGTGGTGCGCGTACTGTAAAACCGAAAAAGAATACTTAGACAAATTAGGCGTGAATTATACCGTTCGCGACATCGACGAAGATGAGGGTGCAATGGATGAACTTCTCGCTAAAGTTGGCGACAAATCTAGCAGCATACCTGTCACCGACATCGATGGCGTAATCATTCGCGGCTTCAACCGAACCAAAATTGACGCTGCACTCAAGGAGAAAGGGCTTATTGGTTAGATAGATAATCTACTGCGTCTGTATAGTACGGGTCGGCACCTGGGAATTTAGGCAGGGATTTCAGTTCCTCCGGTGTTATCCAGCGGTAGCTTTTATGTTCCCAACTTAAAGCGACTTTCGCGTCCGGTTCGGTGAGCTTTGCTTCAAATAATACATGTGTTGCTTGCTGGTATTGTTTAGTAAATAGCTTCTTCAATTTATTTGGATTAACGGATAGTCCGGTCTCTTCCTGTATTTCGCGCGCTACTGCTGCTTCCGATGTTTCTTCCGGCTCAACCTCTCCGCCGGGAAAATCAATATGCCCGGGAAATAGCGGATGCGTATTGCTTCTATACAGTACCAAATATAATTCTTTAGAATTCCGCACCAGCGCCTTTGCGACTATCTTAGCCATATTATTACTATACTTTAGCGCACATAAATCTCACAATCTTCACTTAGCATCTGCATATCTAAACGCTTCTATCATAGCTGTAGTAATCGCGTTACGTAAACCTTGCATTTCACCCCTAATCTATGCTAAAATACCGAAGTTAATATCAAATCACACGAAAGGTGAGTAATGAGTCTGAGTCGAATCGGAAAACTGCCGGTGGTTATTCCGGCCGGTGTGACAATCACGGTTGACTCTGGCGATGTGGTCGTAAAGGGCCCGAAAGGTGAATTGACACAATTCATCACGCCAGCAGTTGAGGTGAAAGTCGAAGACGGACAAGTCACGGTTCATCCGAAGGATGAGTCCAAAACTGCTCGCGCCCAGCACGGTCTGATGCGCGCGCTGATCAACAACATGGTAATCGGCGTGACCAAGGGCTACGAGAAGCGCCTCGAAGTTAAAGGTGTCGGCTTTCGCGTGTCGTCAAGCAACAACGAACTGACGATGAGCTTAGGTTTCAGCCATGAGGTCAAGTACAAAGCACCCGAAGGCGTCAACGTGAGCAACGAGAAGATGATTATCGTCGTCTCTGGCATAGACAAGCAAAAAGTCGGCCAAGCAGCCGCCGAAATCCGCGCGCTCAAGAAGCCGGAGCCATACAAGGGCAAGGGTATCGCTTACGTCGATGAACAAATTTTGCGTAAAGCAGGAAAGGCAGGTAAGAAATAATGTCTAATTCACTTTCGCACAAGCTATTGAACCGCAACTTGCGCAAGAATCGCGTTCGCGCCAAAGTTAACGGTACGCCAGAGCGCCCGCGCCTCAGCGTCGTTATCAGCAATATGCATGTTAGCGCTCAGCTAATCGATGATACCGCTGGCAACACTCTAGCAGCAGCCACCACTGTCGGCAGCAAAGCTAAGGGAACGATGACCGAAAAGTGTTCCTTAATCGGTACTGAAATCGCCAAAAAAGCCAAGAAAGCAAAGATTAACGCAGTTGTATTCGACCGCAACGGCCGCCAGTATGCTGGCCGCCTAAAAGCTCTGGCCGACGCAGCTCGCAAGGAAGGATTGGAGTTCTAAAATGGCCGAAGCCAAAGAACAAACCACGCCCCGAGACGACAAACGCGCCCCGCGCAGCCGCCGTCAAGGTCGAGGCGGTCGCCGCGATGACCGGCGCAATCAGCGCGATGACGCGCCTAAAGAATTTGAAGAAGCAGTAATCAATATCGACCGCGTGGCGCGTGTCGTCAAAGGTGGCCGCCGCTTCCGTTTCAAAGCGCTAGTCGTCGTCGGTAATCGCAAGAACAAGGTCGGTGTCGGCGTAGCCAAAGGCGCTGATGTCCAGGCAGCCATTGCCAAGGCTACGGCCATCGCCAAAAAACACCTGGTTACTATCCCGGTAGTCAACGAAACCATTCCGCACGATATGGAGGTCAAGCTTAGCGGCGCCCGCGTGCTTATCAAGCCAGCAGCGCCAGGCACCGGTATTATTGCTGGCGGCGTGGTGCGTGCAGTTATAGGCGTGACTGGCATCCGCAACCTGCTGTCTAAGAGCTTGGGCAGTACCAACAAAGTCAATATTGCTTACGCAACTGTCGAAGCGCTGGCTAGCTTAGTTCCGCGCGAACAGTGGGTTGGCGCTGAGAAAAAAGTCGAAAAAGCAAAGGTAGCCGCCAAGGAGGAGAATTAATATGAAGTACAATCAGCTCCAAGTTTCGGCTAACAAAGACCGCAAGCGCGTTGGCCGAGGTATCTCTGCTGGCGGAGGCAAGACCGCTGGCCGCGGTACCAAAGGTCAAAATGCTCGCACTGGCAAAAAGCTTCGCAGCACATTCCAGGGCGGCCAGAACGGCATTGTTACCGCTATTCCAAAGGCGCGCGGCTTCAAAAGCTTGCGCATACCAGCTCAGGTGGTGTATAGCGACCGCTTGAATGATTTGAAAGGCAACGTCGACAACTTTACGCTATACGAAGCCGGCCTAATAACTACGCCGTTTCACAACGTCAAGGTGATTGCCCGCGGCGACTTGACCGCTAAGATTACTCTGCAAACGCAGGGCGCATCGCAAAGCGTGGTCGCTATGTTAGAAAAATCAGGCGGCAAGTTCGAGAAAACCGCTACGCCATGGCCAAAATCTGCCAAGCAAGCCGAAGCAGACGACAAAGCTACTCAGTCTGCCGAGCAAGAACAAGAATAGTTCATAACGGTTCGCAATCTCACAACGAAACGCTCTCTCTGGAGGGCGTTTTGCTATTATTAGCTCAATACTGTATACTGTGATAAGTTAATGAATTGTTAGTAGCTAGAGGGGCTAGATAATGAATTGGAGAATAATTTTCCGCTCACTGAAAAATAAAGATATGCAAAAGCGCTTGCTAATCGTCTTCGGGCTAATTGTAGCGTTTCGCTTCATGGCGCACGTACCGGTGCCACTGGCTAATCCAACCGAGCTGCGCACCGTCATCCAAAGCGTTATTGGCAGCAGCGATTTTGGCGGATTTCTCAATCTCATGAGCGGTGGCGCGCTCAGCCAGATTAGTATTGTTCTGGTCGGTATGAGTCCATTTATCACTGCTAGTATCATCACGCAGCTACTCACCAAAGCAATCCCGAAGCTAGAAGAGCTGCATAACGACGGCGAATCAGGCCGCCGCAAAATTAACCAGTGGACGCGCGTCGTTACTGTGCCGCTAGCTATCGTTCAATCTATCGCTTTTGTTTACATCCTGCAGCAATCCGTCTTGGCGAATTCGTCAACCGGCACCACTGGCACCTCGATTTGGCAGTGGGCAATTTCGGTAACCGCCATGACTGCCGGCTCAATCTTGCTGATGTGGATCGGCGAGCTGATCACCGAACAGGGAATCGGCAATGGTATTTCGCTTATTATCTTTGCTGGTATTGTTAGCCAGCTGCCAAATACTTTTGGTACGCTAATTAACTCGCTATTAAGCACCACCAAGGGCAAACTCAGCATCTTTGGCTGGTTTGATGTACCAGTCGATCCAACAACGTTCTGGCTACTGCTAATTCTCGGTACGGTCGGTTTGGTATTGCTATACTTCTTGGTCAAGATCAACGAAGCGCAGCGAGTCATTACCATCAATTACGCTAAGCGCGTCGCTGGCAACACTAGCTATGGCGGCGTCAAAAGCATTTTGCCAATTAAGCTGATCGCTGCTGGTGTTATTCCAGTGATTTTCGCGGTGGCTTTCCTCAGCTTGCCAGCATTTGTCGGCCAAGTTATGCGCGCTATGCCTGGCGCCAACCACACTATCGCCAACAACCTAATCAAGTGGTTCCAAACGCCAACGGCAGCTAGCTTCAGCAACGGCGACTGGACGGTAGCGATTTATCCAATTTTGTACTTTGTGCTGGTTATCGCCTTCACTTATTTCTACACAGGTATCGTCTTTAACGCTAACGAAATTTCCGAAAATCTGCAAAAGCAAGGCGGCTTCATCGCCGGCATTCGGCCAGGCGCTCAAACCGAAGAATATTTAACGCGCACCGTTAACCGCTTGATTTTGTTTGGCTCAATCGCTCTTGGCATTATTGCTATCATGCCGTTCGCCATTGACTATATCTTTGCGCAGCTCGGACTTAACGTTTCGAACTTGTCGATTGGCGGTACCGGACTACTGATTGTAGTGACTGTCGGCCTCGAGACGCTGCGGCAAATCAATTCGCGCGCTCTGATGGTGACCTACGACGACTTCAGTATTGACGACCTCGACGACGGCCAAACAAAGAAAAATCGGCGCAAACTCCTGCGCCTGCGCCGAGCAGCATAGTCTGCAATTTGCATTTTGAAGACACCTGCATCATAATATATCCGTATAATCCTCTTTTTCCTGAAAATAGAGAGGATTTTAAAGCCCCGGTCCCGGTTGGTTGAACTATAGTTCCCGGCCGGGACTGGGCCCTATCTTTTTTGAAATTATATTTTACAAAATCGCCAAAATGCATTTACAAATGATGTAAAATCCGCTATAATGGTTAGCTGTATATCTATGGCGAGTCAAAAGGAAGTCATCAAACTGCGCGGCAAGGTAGTGGAAGCACTGCCTAATACTCAATTTGTTGTCGAACTAGAGAACAGCCTAACAATTATCGCTTATATCAGCGGCAAGATGCGCAAGCACTACATCCGCTTGGTCCCAGGCGATAACGTAGAAGTCGAGTTGAGCCCTTACGATCTCACGAAGGGCAGAATCGTCTTCCGCGCACGCGATTAATAACGCAGAGTTGCTCCTGATATCAAGCATCTCTCATTAAAAACAGGTTTTTCCTGTAGAAAGTTGTACGCTCATGAAAGTTGGCGCGAGTGTCAGGAAGAGAGGTCCGGGTGATCAATTTGTTCGCCGTAGAGGCCGTCTCTACGTCATCAACAAGAAAAACCCTAAGCACAAGCAAAGGCAGGGTTAAGCATGGCTCGAATTGCTGGGGTAGTTATCCCAAGTGACAAGCAGGTACAAATCGCCCTTACCTATATCTATGGTATTGGGCCGAAGTACTCTCGAGACATCCTTGCGGCGGCTAAAATCAAGCCGACCACTCGGGTGAAAGATCTCACCGAGGCTGAGGAGCAGAAGCTTCGCGACATTATCGACAAAGATTATGTCACCGAGGGCGATCTGCAACGCCTGGTGACCAACAATATCAAACGCTTAAAGGACATCGGTTCTTACCGCGGCCTAAGGCACAAAAACGGTTTGCCGACACGCGGCCAGCGGACTCGCACCAATGCGCGAACCCGCAAAGGCAAAGCAATCGCCGTCGGCGGCACGCAGCCAAAAGCAGCAAGCAAGACTTGATAAGGAAGGACTTTTAAATAATGGCAGAAGCTAAATCAAAAAAGAAGCAGCGCCGATCAGTCCCGACCGGTCAGCTGCATGTCCAAGCGACATTTAATAACACGATCATCACCTTTGCCGACAGCAAAGGCAACGCGTTGACCGCCGCCAGTGCTGGCGCTTGCGGTTTCCGCGGCAGCAAAAAAGGCACCGCCTATGCAGCGCAAATTGCTGCTGAAAAGGCCGCCGAAGCTGCTAAATCAACCTACGGTTTGCGCACCGTTGACGTCTTTGTCAAAGGCGTCGGCCTAGGCCGCGACGCGGCAATCCGCGCCATAAGCAGCTTTGACATTTCAATCAACAGTATTAAAGACGTAACGGGCGTACCGCACGGCGGTGTTCGTCCGCGAAAGGCAAGGAGAGCGTAATGGCACGAGACACTAGCCCAATCGTCAAACAGAGTCGCCGCGAAGGAGTTGCGCTGCATCCTAAAGCGCACAAAATCCTCGCGCGCAAAAGTGGTATCCCGGGCGAACACGCTCATGGCCGCCAGGGCAAGCAGAGTATGTACTCTCAGCAGCTGCGCGAAAAGCAGAAAGTCCGGCGCATGTACGGTTTATTGGAAAAGCAATTTGCTAAGCTGATGAACGAAGCGACTCGCAAACCAGGTCTTAGCGGCGAAAATTTGCTGCGCTTCCTAGAGTTGCGTCTCGACAACGTCGTTTACCGCGCTGGTTTTGCTACTAGCCGCCGCCAAGCTCGCCAGCTAGTTAGCCACGGGCATTTCGAGCTCAACGGCCGCCGCGTCGACATTCCGTCGATTCGCGTCAAGGCCGGCGACGTAATTACTGTTCGCCCGAAGAGTACCAAATCTGGCTACTTTACGGCGATCAACGATATCTTTGGCAATACCACTCAGGCGCCGCTTAGCTGGCTAAAGGGAGATATCAAAAAGCTAAAAATCGAAATTACTAGTGAACCAAAGCGCGAAGAGGCCGAAGCGGGCATCAACGAGCAGCTAATTGTTGAGTACTACTCACGTTAAAAAGGGAGGAAAGATTAAAATGTCTAAAGTTATTCACAACCCAGCGCTCGCCAAGATTATCGATAACAGCGAGAACTCAAGTACGTTTGTTATTGAGCCGCTGCACTTTAATTACGGCAACACGCTCGGCAACAGCCTGCGCCGCGTATTGCTCTCCAGCATCCGCGGCGGCGCGATTGTCGCTTTCCGAATCGAAGGTGCCACGCACGAATTCACAACTGTTCCTGGCATTCAAGAGGACGTCGTCGATATCACTTTGAATCTCAAAGGCGTCAACTTCCGTATTGCCACCGATGAGCCAGTCGAGCTGCGCCTAGAGAAAACTGGCGCCGACGTCATTACTGCTGGCGATATCGCAACCAATGCTGATGTCGAGGTGATGAATCCTGACCACGTGATTTGCCACGTTGACGACCCAAACAAGACAGTTGTCATCGATCTAGTAGTTGAATCAGGTCGCGGTTACCAGCCTATCGAAGAATCTAGCGAAAAACGCCTGCATAGCGACATGATTGCGATTGACGCTATGTTCAGCCCGGTTACTCGTGTTCGCTTCAAGGTCGACCCGACTCGTATCGGTCAAGAGACTAACCTCGATAAGCTCGAGATGACCATCGAAACCGACGGTAGCCTGACGCCGCGCGAAGCTTTCGAAGAAGCTGCCGCTATTCTCGTCAATCAGTACACAGCTCTGGCTGGCAGCACTACTGTCGAATCTGCACCAGCACTTGGTACAGAGGTCGAGGACGATAATGACGGCTTGAACGCCTCAATCGAAGACTTAGGTCTGAGCGCTCGCACCGCCAATGCCTTAGTCAATAACGAAATTCGCACCGTTCACGATTTAGTCACGCTCAACGAGCAAGACTTGCGCGAGCTTAAAGGTTTCGGTAGCAAGGCGCTTGACGAAGTAAAAGATAAACTAGCAGAATTGGAGCTCTAAATGCATCGACATGGATACAAAGGGCGTAAGTTAGGCCGCCAACGCGACCAACGGCGAGCGCTCCTGAAAGGTCTAGCGACGAGCTTGGTGATGGAAGAAAGTATTGAAACGACTTTACCCAAAGCCAAAGAGCTCGTACGTTATATCGAAAAACTAATTACCAAAGCCAAAAAAGGCAATCTGGCCAACCGCCGAGCGGTCATCGCTGGACTCAGTACGCAAGTTGCTGCCGTCAAGCTCGTCGACCAAATTGCGCCGCAGCTAGCTGGCCGCACTAGCGGGCACGTTCGCGTCGAGCGCACTCGGCTGCGCGTTGGCGATGGCGCTCAAATGGCAATCGTTGAATTCGTCGACGAACTCAAACCAATGCCAAAAGCAGTAAAGGAGGCTAAGTAATGGCTGGAAAAACCTTTTCACAGAAGCCTGCCGACATTGCTCGCCGCTGGATACTGATTGACGCCCGCGACGCTAGCCTGGGCCGATTATCGACCGTGATCGCTAGCTACCTCACTGGTAAATACAAGCCAACTTACACGCCGCACGTTGACAACGGCGATTACGTTGTCGTCGTTAACGCTAGCGAACTTGTCGTGACTGGTGATAAAGAAACTGACAAAATATACTACAGCTACAGCGGTTTCCCAGGTGGCTTGAAAGAAGCTCAGCTCAAAGATCTCCGCGCCAAAAGCCCGGCAAGTATCATTGAGCACGCCGTCAAAGGTATGCTGCCCAAGAATAAACTCGCAGCCGGCCGCATGGCTCGCCTGCGTGTATTCCCGGGTGCCGAGCACGACCACGCAGCCCAGAAACCAGAGAAAGTAGAGGTTAAGTAAATGGCTACCGACAAATACGATTACGGCTTGGGCCGGCGCAAAAGCGCTACTGCCCGCGCTCGCCTGACCGCCGGCAAAGGCGCGATCACCATCAACGGCAAGACTGCCGATGAGTACCTATCAGGCAACAAGACTTTGCTAGCCGAGATTACTGATCCGTTAGCAACCGTCAACAAGCAAAAAGAGTTTGACGTCAGCGTACTAGTACGCGGCGGCGGGCTTAGCGGCCAAGTTGACGCTATCAAGCAAGCGATTGCCAAAGCGATTACTGCTGGTGCCGCCGACTTGCGTGCTCCACTCAAGAAGGCCGGCTTCATGAAGCGCGACCCGCGCGAGAAAGAGCGCAAGAAATACGGTCTGCGCAGCGCCCGCAAACGCGAGCAATACTCAAAGCGCTAACTCTTCGTAGTTTAGAGCAGGCTCAAATACTCCGCTTGTTAAGGCGGGGTATTTGTTTTTTTGCTTGAGCATCATTTGATTATTTTGCTATAAAAGTGTATAGTAATACCTATTATAAATACTAGGTGGGTTACATATAGGCTACAAGCCGCTAATCCCGAAGGAGGGGATTGAAACATCATGGCAACAGGCTCAAAAGGCCCAGAAGTTCTAACAGGAACAAGAGGAGAAGGTATTAGCCGCCGCAAAGCGCTAAGAGCGCTGAATATTAGGATTCACCGGCTTATTGGCGGTAGCCACAGCCTGCAGAGCCGACAATCCAAAGCCAGTGCCGCCTGAGCATCCAAGTCATGACACGTCCCAGGGTGTTGTAACCTGCGACCGAAAAAAAGGACTTATCAGAGTAGTGGACCCTAAAGAACTACAAGAACATTCCCAGCGATACAGCCGCAACACGGAGGATTGTTGGGAAGAAGGAGCGCCGCCGAGCAACGTTGATCCACTACCGCCAGCAGCGCCGGCCTCGCCTACAAACATGCCATCCGCTAGCAAATAACATCACACTACAATCGAACACCTCGCTCTCACATAGCGGGGTGTTTTGACCTTATTACGCTAGCCTGTACGTGCTATACTTACACATAAGGATTACCAACATGGATACAAACACTGAGAACATCAAAAAATCAGAAAACATAATCGCGACGAATTCTAGCCAAACAGCAATCTTCCTCAATAACGTCTCGAAAGACTACAAACTCGGCAAGCAAACCGTTAAAGCGCTTCGCGGAATAAACCTGGCAATCAAACAAGGCGAGCTTATCACCATTACTGGCGCTAGCGGTAGCGGCAAAAGTACGCTACTGCAAATTATCGGCTGCCTTGATCAGCCAACCTCAGGATCTGTTGTCATCGAGTCCAAAGAGACGACTAACTTGCGCGACAGCCAGCTCAGCCAGCTTCGTCAAAATACTATCGGCTTTGTTTTTCAATCGTTTTATCTGCAGCCTTTTTTGCAGCTTAGCGACAATATTGCTGTACCAGCCATGTTTACCGCTAAAAAGAAAAATCTTATCGACGCCAAAGTAACTTGGCTACTCCAAAAAGTCGGTCTAGAAGAGTACGCAAACCGCCTACCCAAAGAACTTTCAGGCGGGCAAATTCAACGTGCCGCAATTGCTCGAGCGCTAATAAACAATCCGCGTATCATTCTGGCCGACGAGCCAACTGGCAACTTGGATTCGACCAACAGTCAATCGATTATCGATCTGTTCCGCGAAATCCGCTCAACTCTCGGTTCGACAATTGTTATAGTTACTCACGATGCGAGCATTGCCCGCCAAGCCGACCGCGTTATAGAATTAAAAGACGGAGCTATCACATGATTCGCCCATCGTATGCCGCAAAGCTAGCCCGCACCAAGCTCCACTCAAAGCGCGGCATGCTTTTTGCTTCTACCGTCGTGGCAAGCTTGTTATTCGCGGCGTTAATCGCCATAATTATTGTCTTTACTGGCGCCGAAAAGAGCGCAGAAATGTTTATAAAGAAAGTTGGCAACGACCGCTACCTTGTCAAAGCATCACCAAATATACCAAACAAAGCTTTAGGAATCACCAACAACCTATACTTAGAAGAGATTAGAGAACTCAAAGCGTTCGAGAAAAAATACTATCAGAATTTGCAAGACAAATATAAATCGCTGGGATTAGCTTACGACAAGAGCACCGAAGCTCCAGCCCTGCTACCAGCTTCTTGGATGCCCGACTCACTTCCAGAAGAACAACGAGTGACTGTTAATTTTTCTTCGCCAGTCATAAGTGATTTCAATGACCAGCAATTTGAAAAATACGCTAAAACTGCCAACAACAAGCTAACCAACCTCAAAGAAATCGGCAGCAAATACGACGCCGCTGGCTATTATATCGTTGACAAAATAAGCGGTTTACCCCAAATCCCCGCGCTACGCCTAATCCAAAATGACAAAGAAGACTTCGGCAACTCTAATCCCAAAGCAGACGATATGACAACTTACGGCTATTACACTAACGCCATATATAATAGCAACTATACTTTCACCGACCAGCAGCTTCTACGCCGCTATCTGCTAACAACTGATGCGTCGCGCTTAAATGGCATCCCCGTAATAGTCTCCGCTCAAGAAGCAGTCTCATTATTTGGTAAGAAGCTTAACCTTGAAGCCGAGCCGGCCGACACTAACCAAAAATCTACATGGCTTAAAAACGTCCAAGAAAAATTAAACGGCTATACTTATCAAGTTTGCTACCGTAATTCAGCCGAACAAACGCTGCTCAAGAAAATACAGCAAAACTACATCGAAGCAAAAGCCAACGAAGCCAACAAAAACTACCAAAAGCCCAGCTTGATTTATGATTACCCGAAGCAAGCCTGCGGCGATATCGCAGTCAAATCCGACACGCGGACCGCCGCCGAAAAGAAGAGCGACGATTCTAACGAAGCCAATCAGAAAAAACTTGGGACATATATAGCACCCAAGCACAAATTGCTCACTTTTCAAATTGTCGGCATTAAATACGCGCAACCGCAAACCGATTACAAGAAAAACGCTAGCGAATATATCAAGAATTTGTTAGCTTCGCAAGATTCTTTATCGGCACTAGATATCCCTATTCAACTGTACAATTCTCTGCCAGAAAAACTAAAGTTCGATGATATCCAACAACAAGAAGCAGATTCTACGGCTGTACGGCTAATGAGAGGTGAATTCACTCCCCGCGTTTTAGAATTTTCTAGCGTTGCAAAAGCGCGAGCGTTTCTCGACAACGAGGCTTGTCCAGAGCTTAATGATAAATGCAATAAGCAGTTTGCCGCCAACCCATACGAGTCAAACTACCTGATTCTGGATGAAATAGGGAAGTTGTTTAATCAAATCGCTAGCATCGCGCTGCCTACAGTACTAGGATTAGCAATAATTATAATTTGGTTCACTATTTCGCGTATCATCGCAGAGAACCGCAAAGAAACCGCCATTTACCGCGCGATGGGCGCGAAACGGCGCGATATCGCTTGCATTTATATCATATATGTTGCAATCGTAGCGTTAAGAATCGCCATTGTCTCGCTAATTTTAGGAATTACAGCCGCATTCGCCATAGCAAATACCTACGGCAAAAATCTAACCGGCACTGCCGCAACAGCTTTCGGGGTGATTGGCAGCGCGCCGCAATTTAGCATTTTTAGCCTAGAATCGCCTATGCTTATAATTGTTATTGGCTCGATATTCATAGTCAGCCTAATTGCCAGCATTCAACCGCTGCTACGCAACGTACGCCGCAATCCAGTCCAGGATATACGCGATTAAAAGCTATTTCTTAGCATCATCACGATAAGCCTTATACTGAAAATACAACGCCGCACACACCAGCGCGATAGCCAGCGCGAATTCGAACAGATGAAGCAGTACGTTTGGCGGCTGCTTAGCACTCATCGTATCCATAGATGTCTCAATTGAAATATACGAAACTAGCGCCGAGGCAAACAAGAAAACGTAATATGCAATCCGACACTGAGTTTTATTCATAACGCTATTGTATATGCAGCCACCACCAGCGTCAAACAGCAATTATTTCAATCGTCGTGCTCAATATGACAGCACAAGCGTACTCTGTTATAATCATACTATGTCTAAAGAAACAATCCTCACTGGCGTGCGCGCCAACGAAGAGCCAACGCTCGGTAATTATCTCGGTGCGTTCGTGCCAATGGTGCAAATGCAGAAAAAGTACGCAGGAGAGCATCAAATCAACATGTTTGTGCCAGATTTGCACAGTTTTACGACACCAATCGACCATTCTGCGTTGTACGCCAACACCCTCAAAAACCTTAAGTATTTCATCGCCGCTGGGCTCGACGCTAGAGACGAAAATACTTTTATTTACCGCCAGAGTTTTATCCCAGCGCACAGCGAATTAACTTGGATCTTAGACTGCTTTACTAGTTTCGGCGAGATGAGCCGCATGACGCAGTTCAAAGAAAAGTCCGCCGAACACAGCAGCAACGTCAGTGTCGGGTTGTTTAATTATCCGGTGTTGATGGCTGCCGATATCTTACTCTATAATGCCCGCTATGTGCCCGTTGGCGAGGACCAATTCCAGCATCTAGAAATCACCCGCGACATCGCCATTCGCATGAATAATAAGTTCGGCGAATTGTTCACTGTGCCTGACTCTACAGCCAAGCAAACTGAGTTTATCAAGCGCGACAAAGGTTTACGTATTCGCAGCTTAACCAATCCGCACAAGAAAATGAGCAAGAGCTCGGACGATCAAAAATCAAAAATTAATTTGAACGACACGCCAGAACAAGCTCACAAGAAAATCATGTCGGCAACAACCGATTCGCTTGGCGTTATCAATTTTGACTGGGAAAATCAGCCAGGTATCACCAACTTACTACAGCTTTTGGCGATTTTAACTGATCAGCCGCAAGAAGAAGTCAATGTCGAGTGGATTGGTCAAACACAATACGGGCCGCTGAAAAAAGCCGTAGCCGAAGCAGTAGCCAGCTTTTTGAGCAACTTCCAAGCGCGCCTCAACGCCATCACCGACGATGATTTATTGAAAGTCCTCGAGCGGTCCGAGCGCGCCATGACCATCGTCGCCAACGAAACCTTGCTCCGCGTCCAAAAAGCCGTGGGACTCAGGAGATAGCGCCAACATGCACCAATCCTCGAGTAACCAACCGTCTGAACAGGGAAGCAGCGTAATCGTATGAAAATCACCGCCAATGACTTACTGGCGATTTTACGCCGCTTCAACGTAGCAAACGCAGACAACCTACCGCGCCAAATCGACCAAATCAAGCACAGCAACCCCAGCCCAATCAACCAGTTAGTGCGCTTCCGCTTCGACCGCAAGTACTTTTTCGCGCTGTTTGACGAAACTGCCGAAGACCGCGAAAATTATATCATGGAGCAAATATTTACCGCCAAAAGCGATGCTCGCGGCGTGATTTTCGAAAACCCAACTAGCGAACTAACTACCTACGGCTTACCATTCAAAGGCAAAGATATCTATCTGTTTCAACAGGTGAGCGACAACCAGCGGCTGGATAGTTTGCTAGCCAAACGCTACCCAGAGACCAGCCGATCAACCTGGCAAAAATATATCAAATCTGGCAATGTATCTGTCAACGGCACGCCAGCCAAAAGCACCAGCCAGCTAGTCACCGAAGCCGACGAAATCGCCGTCAATCTGCCCGAAGCTACCGATTACAGCGATGAGGAGCTACCGATACTTTATTTAGACGATAGCGTCATCGTTGTCAACAAACCAGCTGGCGTTCTGACTCACAGCAAAGGGGCGCTGAATGACGAATTTACGGTCGCCGACTTTTTCCGCCGTTACACCACCGTCGGGCTGGAAACTAATCGCCCAGGCATCGTCCATCGGCTAGACCGCGACACCAGCGGCGTGATCATCGGGGCGCGTACTCCCGAAGCTTTTGAATTGCTCAAAAAACAATTCTCGCAACATCTCGCCAAGAAAACATATCTAGCCATCGTCGATGGTACACCGCAACCGCCAACCGCCAAAATTGATATCCCGATTGGTCGCAACCCGTCGGCGCCCAGCACCTTTCGCCCCGACCCAAATGGCAAGCCAGCGCAAACTATTTACCAAACGCTCGCCACGCACCATAATCTCAGCGCTATTAAACTCTGCCCGCAGACTGGGCGCACTCATCAGCTGCGCGTTCATCTGCGTCATTTACACACACCGATTCACGGCGACCGCGTCTATGGCAAATCTGCCGATCGCCTCTATCTGCATGCTTACAAATTAGAAATTACCACGCAACCTGGTAAGCGCCAGACGTTCATCGCGCCGCTGCCTGGCGAATTTACCAAACTTTTCCCGGAGCTAGATGATGAGCCTAATCTTTGAGCCGTCAACCGAGCGACAAATTCAAACGCTAGCCCGCAGTCTACCGCAAGCTTTACTTTTGACAGGCGCTGATGGTGCTGGTCTGCTAACTACAGCCAAATACTTAGCCGGCCCAGCACTCGCTGGAATTATTCAGCCCACCAACAAGGACGGACAAGCCGATGCAAGCGGCGTCATTCGCATCGACCAAATCCGCGATCTGCGCCAATACACCCGCGGTGTCGCTAATAGTAAGGCGATTTATGTTATCGACGATGCTAGCGCCATGAATCATCAGGCGCAAAATGCTTTCTTGAAATTATTAGAGGAACCAGCCCGCAACATTCATTTTATATTAACATCGCACCAGCCGAATTTGCTGCTGCCGACTATCATGTCGCGCGTCGAGCGGCTTACTGTCCGTCCGGTTTCTGAGGAGGCTAGCCGGCTGCTCCTCGCTAAATATCGGCAGCTTGACACTACAGCGATTGCTCAGATTATGTTTCTAGCAAACGGCCGGCCAGCATTAATCTCGCGCTTGGCTGCCAAACCCAGCGAGCTCGCCGATATCGGCGCCATCATCAAAGACTCGCAAGCATTAATTGCTGGTCCGATGAATGATAAACTAACTGTTGCTGCTCGATATACCGACCGCAAAGCTACTTTAGAGCTGCTACGCTATAGCATTCTGCTCGTCCAAAATGCCGCCGCCAAAAACAACACGCCAGCTACCATCGACAAACTAGCTCGTCTCAGCGAAACCTACGAGCGCATCGCCGCCAACGGCAACATCAAGCTTCAGCTTGCCGCTTTGATCGCGTGATTATGTGCTATAATAATGCATAGTATGTTTGGATTTTTACTGGTTCTGGGACTAGGCGCCGCAGCAGTCGCGTACCGCCAGTCGCCCGAAGACATCGCAGGCGACTTACCAGCGAAATTATCATCAAAGCTTGATAAGCTCTGGGAAATCGCTCAAGAATCGCTCAAGGCGCAAAAATATCTGCGCGCCGAAAAAGCCTTGCTGACCATTCTGCGTATCGACGCCAAAAACGCCAACGCTTACAACCGTCTAGGTATTTTGTATGCCAAGCAGCATGCCTACGATGACGCCATTGAATGTTTCGAAATCGCCCAAAGCTTAGAGCCGAGCGCCTCTAGCTTGCATAATGTCGGCTTGATTTACTACGAAACCGAAAGTTATGAAAAGGCCGCATTAGCGTTTGAGCAAGCGTTAGAGATGGAGGAGGAAGTTGCTTCGCGCCACATCGCCTACGCCAAAGTACAAGAAAAACTCGGCAATGCTAAGCTTGTCTTACAGCACCTTGAACGTGCCGTCACCTTAGAGCCAAGCATTCAAAGTATTAACATCTTAGCCGATTCATATGACCGCAACGGCCAGAAAGAGAAGGCCGCTGCTATTCGCGACAAAATCAATCGCGCCATGTCGCGCGGGCAGCATGTCGACCGCCGCGTCAAGCAGCCAGCTGGTGCTATCTCTCCACAATAAAAACACTTGCCAAGGTTACGCAAATACGCTACACTGTTAGATGTGCTTTCGGGTCGTACCTTTCAATTTATGCCGACTTAGCTCAGCTGGCTAGAGCAGCTGTTTTGTAAACAGCAGGTCCTCGGTTCGAGTCCGAGAGTCGGCTCCATAATTTGCGCCGGAGTCGTCTAGTGGCAATGACAGGAGACTGTAAATCTCCCGCTTTTTAGCTTCGTAGGTTCGAGTCCTACCTCCGGTACCATGCGTAGAATTTTAGGCCGTCCGCTACTCGCGGGCGGTTTTTATTGACTTTATACAGTGTATATGCTATAATATATAGTATGTACGAGTTTATTAAGCAGTCGCTGAGCAGTTGGAGCCACCAAAAGGATCAGCGCCGCAAATTACAGCAAGCTTATCTAACAGTAGTTTTAATTGGGCTGATTCTAGCTGGATTACTGACACTCCTGAATGTACCGCAAAGCCGTTTGGCCGCGATGATTGCTGCCGGATTCGCAGTAGTTTACTTGGTAAACGGTATCGCCTGGGCGCTATTGGAAGCGTTCGTAGCGCCGAACCTGCCGAAACCCGAATCGACGACCAACAAGAAGACCCGCCGCCAGAAGTAGCTTGCCTCGACCGCGGCAAATATGTTAGAATTAGTAGGCTTTCATGCCGCGATAGCTCAGTTGGTAGAGCGCATCCATGGTAAGGATGAGGTCTCGGGTTCAAGCCCCGATCGTGGCTCCAAGATTAGACTTTTTCGGAGAACGCGACGTAACATGTCGCATTTTTATTTTAAGAAACTGTAGATTATAAATATATTGACGATATAGAGTATCTCATTCATACTATTACATTAGATAAAATATAATCAAAACATTAGGTACGAAAGGCGATAAAATGACCGACAAAGCACAACAAAAAATAAAATATACTAGACGAGTAAGCGCTACAGCACAACAACAATCACAGCGAGCCAATAACGGTCAATGTCCAAACTGCGGCAGCGAAAGAATTCAAGCAGTATATAGTACGACAAATAAAGGATTCAGCGATGCAAAAGCATGCAGCGGCTGCTGCCTATTCGGACCAATCGGCCTTCTATGCGGCATGTGCGGTAGCGGCAAAAAGCAGGAGCATTCGCACAGAATGTGTTTGAATTGTGGCTGCAGGTTCTAATTTCTTCTTGGATTTCATATATCCAAAATCTCTCATAGTCGGTAGTAGAATATGTCATCAGATAGATAGCAGATCATTCCATTTTGGCATTCGCAAGTTTCCGCTGTGCGCACGTTGTACCGCTATGTATTTATCGTTTTTTATGGGTGTTATTATTAGAATTTTCGTAACTTTACCTCTGTATATTTCAGTTATTCTAATTGTCCCAATGCTGATCGATGGTTTTACCCAGCTCTACACCAAATACGAATCTAACAATACTAAGAGAGTGATTACTGGCGCTCTATTCGGCTATGCAATGTCAACAATGATTTTTATTTTTTGTAAAATTTAAGCTTGTGTCTCTTGCTATAATGGCAATAATGAAAGGAGCGTTTGACACTAAAATGCCCGAAGACATCGTAACCCAACTGACAGACCTCGCCCAAGGCAACGAAACCTACGCTGTCTTTAACAAGCGTATCGTCAACACCAATATGCCAATCATCGGCGTGCGCGTGCCGGATTTGCGGCGGTTGGCGAGGGGATTAGCACCTAATATAAGCGCAGCGGATATTAGCAAATTACTAACAGCCAAGAACGAATCATTTGACTACGTGCTGCTGTGCGGGCTGTTGATTACGCACGCTCGGCTTGATGATCAAATGGCGATTGACCTAACCAAGCAATATTTGCCATGCGTTGATTCGTGGGCGCATATTGATACGTTTGTCGAGAAAAAGCGGCGCTTTGCCGGCGAAGTGTGGCGGGATTTTGCGCTGGAATGCTTGCAGAGTGAAGCTGAGTTCACGGTGCGCTACGGCGTGATTTCTTTGATGACTAATTTCCTAGACGAAGCACATATCGATCAGGTTTTCGCAGTGCTGCGAAACGTTAAACACGACGGTTATTACGTCAAAATGGCATTGGCCTGGCTGTATGCGACGGCGGCGGTACACTTTTTTGAGCTGACGCTGGCTGAGTTGGAAAACGGACATATTGACGCTTGGACGCGCAACAAAGCCTACCAAAAAATGCGCGAATCGCGGCGATTTACGCCTGAGCAGCAAGCGGTTATTTCAAAGAAGAAAGGACGCAAACTTGAGTAAAAAACGGACGACAACAGCAAAACGTATTCTAATCTACGGCGATTCAAACGTCTGGGGCGCTAACTTTGCTAGCAAGCGTATCCACTACAGTGATCGTTGGGTTAACTGCCTAGGCCGAGTTTTGCGCGGTAAAGCGCACGTCACTGCCGACGGCGTTCGCGGCAGAGTTGCTGGCAATTTTCGCACCGATAAGCCGCATAAGAATGGCTTGTCAACATTTACGACAGCTCTACAAAAGGCCGATAACTTCGACTTAATCATTATCGCCCTCGGCACCAACGACCTGCAACAGCGTTTCGCGCGAGCACCTGAGGAAATAGTTCGTGACTTATTAGAATATCGCAATCTCGCTGGCAAGACTCCAATTATCTACATTTTGCCGCCGCGTTTTGACACTAGCGACAATTCGGGGTATGAGTTTACCGACGCGTCCGAACAGCTTCGCCAAAAACTGCTGCAGCGCAAAAAAGAACTTGGCAATTATATTGAGCTGCCTAAATTACCGCTATCAGACGGCTTGCATTTTTCACCATTAGGACACTATCAAGTTTTCAAGATAGTTAGGGAAGTGCTAAAATCGTATATATAAGCTAATCTGCGCCAACAAAATTTTGGCGGCTAAAGAGGGGATGATGAAATGAATAAGCCAATCATATCGATAGACGACGTCAAGCAAGCGCTCGAATTCCGCTACGCCACCAAAGCTTTCGACTCTAGCAAGAAAATCTCGCAAGAGAATATTGAACTACTTTTAGAGGCCGCCCGTCTAGCGCCAAGTTCATACGGTTTTGAGCCGTGGAATATTATCGTCGTGCAGGAAGACGAACAGCTACGCGCCGATATCAAACGCTGCGCAGGCGCCAACGCTGCTCGTTTTGACGCCAGCCACATCTTGATATTTACTGCCAAAACCAGCGAAGGCTTGTTGCAAAAAGGCGGACATATCGACCATATGCTGCACGATGTCAAGAAGCAAAGTTCCATCAAGGCTGCCGGCTTCAAGACTTTTTGGCGATATTGGGCCAAAAAAGATTTCGAAATACTCAATCAACCAGCAATGATTCACCAGTGGGCGGCGCGGCAGGCTTACATTGCGCTAGGCTTCGTGCTACTGGCCGCCGCTGGGCGCAGGATTGACTCGTGCCCGATTGAAGGCTTTTCGATTAGCAAGCTCAGCCAGGTCTTGTCGCAGCACCAGCTAATAGATCCAAATCTAGAAAAGCCAGTGGTAATGCTGGCGCTAGGTTACCGTAGCCAGCGCGAGGTGCCAGCCAAAACTCGCCGCCAGCTCGACGAAATTGTGCGTTGGCGATAATGCCGCGCTTTCTTTTTCAGGTATTATTAAACCAACGACGGGCGGACTTATGCCAGCCGGTCCCGCTAGCTTAATATTTGCTAAAATAACATACATGGAAGACACGCGGAATGTAATCGATAAATTCAAAGGCCGGAGCGAGGCAGAAATCGTGAAAGAACTGGACGCTGTAGATCATGGCTTGGTGATTGCTCTGGAGAACACCGAGCGGGACTTTAACATGGGGACGATTGTCAGAAGCGCCAATGCGTTTGGCGTGCGGCAGATTTATGTGATTGGCAGGCGGCAATGGAACAAGCGCGGCGCTATGATGACGGATAAATATTTGCATGTGCAGTATGTTGGTTCGACGGCTGAGTTTGTCAAGTTAATGCGGACTGAAGACAGAGCAATCATTGCGATTGATAATATCCCGGGCAGCGCCAATATGTCAGAGACGACTTTGCCAAAGCGAGCGGTGTTGGTGTTTGGTCAAGAGGGCCCAGGAATTTCCGAGGAGATGGCGCAAACGGCGGACAAAATTGTCGCCATTGAGCAATTCGGCTCGACCCGCTCCATCAATGTCGGCGCAGCAGCAACTGTGGCGATGTACTGCTGGCTGCAACAACATGTTTTGAGATGAGCAGCACAGCATCCAAGCCGCGCTGAAACGACTCTTGCTTGCAAATTTAGGCTAGAAAATTATGCGTCAGCGATAATAACGTATCTAGCTTGAAATTGCTGCACCAATCTGTTATACTTGATTACTGAAGTTTTATAACAACATTAAAGGGAAGTTATGGCAAAGAAGAATAATACTAAGCGTAAGACTATTGCACTCGTCAGTCAACTAAGCAACGACCGCACTTATGTTACGAGCAAAAACTCGGCAAATACGCCAGGTAAAATAACTCTGCGTAAATACGACCGAAAATTACGCCAACATGTTGAATACAAGGAAGTTACCAATGTGTCTCTTGGTCGTAATAAAGTAAAAGAGCGCAAAGGCTAAAATAGCAGCCTTTCTAGGTAACCAGACAGCTCTCTAGCGAGGGCTGTTTTGCTGTACGGCGGTGTCAATTACCTCGGCTAGCCACAATGCGTTCGAGACTAGCTTTTCGATTTGCGCCTCGGTTGGACGCTCGTTTTCGGTGTATAGATACACTGTATTGCGCTCGATTTCGATATTAATTTTGTCGAAATGCGAAACTATCACTTCAGCAGCCTGCGGCGATATAATTGACTCAATTTCTATAGCCCGAGTAGCAGCACCATAAATATTATATTTATTAAGAAAAGCCTGCAGGTAGCGCGCCGTAGCCCCCAAAATTAGCGGCTGCAAAGCGCTATACGACGCTTGATAAATCGGATCTGTCCGTTTCATGCCAATATAAATGTGCGGCAGCGGACGCTCAGTGTGTAAATCGACAGTAGCGATTAGCCAATGGCAGCGTTGATCCTTATACTTGTGCGACTGACCCTGGCGGACGCGAATAGTGTCGCGCCGCTGCAGAACTGTCGTATCGTAACCGCGAATTGTACCTATGCAAAGATAATCATCGATATGCGTGTGCGAAACCGTATGGCCGCGCACCAAGCGATGGTCGTCGTCATGCTGATTAGCGTAACCAAAATATACCAAGCCAGCGCGATCTGCGAAGCGGCGCATTGCTTGGCGCGTAGCGCGAGTCTTAGCAATATGCCGCGGCGTAAGCCGGCGAAGAGCTCTAGATGCTTTCAATTTTGTTCTCGAACTGACTCCCACCCTGTTATCCTCATCTTTTTATTGTGTCAAGAACCGTCGATATAAATTCAGCCTGGCTCCAACAAAGCGGCGCTACCGAGCATTCGCGCCCCGAAACCGGATCAATTTGCTCAGACAAGACGCCAGTCGGCCAAGCTTGGCTAGCCACCCACGAAATTATCCGCTGCGCCGAATTTTCGTTGCCGCACTCCAAATAATACTGAGCTAGCCACAACGAAACAATAAACCACCAGTTACTCGGAGCATCTGGAGCGCTGCGGTAATAGGCGTCATCCTCATAGCGCGGCAGGCCTGGCGTTTCTAGCTTGAAATGAAAGCGGTCGAGAGCTGTTTGTATGGCTTGATGCAAATCTTCTTGATTATCGTATAGGCCATAAATAAAAGCGCCATAAGCAGCCGACATATCAAGCGTATCATCAGGCGTGTAAGTGCCGTTTTTGTTGCGGCGCAAACCTTTGCGGAAAGCTTTCTGATGAGGATCGTACAAGCGTTTTTGCGCGGACTGTTTGATATCCTCGGCGACCGTCCGCCAAGCGACAGCTCCAACCTCGTCTCGGCGCTGATCAGCCAGATTAGCCGCCGCGAACAGCGCCGCTTGAACGATTGCTGTCGTGTATGTAGTCACCATGAAATGCTCTTCCCAGAGATCATAACTTGGTTTTGGCAAGTGCGTCCGATTATCAACATAGCCAGCCAGAAAATTCGCCATCGGTACTACCATTGACGTATAGAATCGCTGTAGCAGCGTGTCGTCGCCAGTCTTATTATAAAATTGACAGAATAAGAACAGCACCGAAGCCGTCTCGTCCTCTTGAATTGGCGCCGAAACGGTGCCATCTGGGTGTACGTACGAATGCCAACTACTACCCAGAGCTCCGTCGGCACGGTATTTATGCGATAGATAACCTTTCGGACTTAACGCCCGGCGGCAAAAATCAAAGAAATTGTAAGCTTCCTCGGTATAGCCCATACGAATTAGCGGCCAGAGAACGTACACGCTATCACGCGGCCAACAGTACGCGTAGGCATCGCGCTGATAATTAAGCGCCTCGCCATCGCTGCTAGCAATAACAGCACCGCGCTTATCAATATGCGCCTTGAGAAGCATCGTACTATTGATAAACGCCTGGCGATACTCTGGTTTGACACGCTGCGCCACTTTCTTCGCCGGACGTAACCACAGCCGCCACCATTTAGCAGTAGCTTCAAAGCGCTTATGGATTGTTTGCGAAATAATATTTTTGTGTATGTAAAGTACTTCGCGCAAGGAAGTACCAGTGGCCAGCCAATAGTTTACCCGCGCCGAACCGTGGCCGGCCAACTCTAATTTGAAGCGGATCGTCGAGTCGACGCGACCATGCTCGGCAGTTGAATTCGATAGCTCGCCATCGTCAGCATCGCGATAAGTACCTTCGCGGCCCTCGCGGCCAAATACGCCAACTGCATATTGATCAAAGAACCTGCCGCCGTCAACTTGGCCCGACGCCGCAAAGACTCGGCGTCCACGGTAATGAATGACAGCATTATCGTCTGGCAACACTTGAACAGTATCAGTGCTGCTACCAGAATCACCGATAATGAAAGCTTGATGCATAAATAACCGAACGTCGCGCGTTTCAGGCCGCAAATTAACCACATGAATCGTCCGCAGAAGCACGTTAAAATCTGTATCGACCGCGTCGTCGAACTCTAACATAATGCCAATTTGCTCATTCACAGCCACAATATGGCCAATCAGCGCCTCGTGGTGATAACTAAATTTACATGACCAGTCATCGTCGCTCAGCCACGATACGCGGCCATCCGCCCAGACACCGACACGATGCCGAGTATTGCCGCCAATCGTATGGTTTTCTAAACCAACGTAAGGGAAATAAACATCGCTAACCTCGCCATGACGACTCAGCCCAACTTGCAGTTCGTTATTGCTAAGAATTATCGGTCGCGCCATCAATACCCCGCAATATTATGTTCATGCAATCGGTAGCGCACATCGCGCAGCGCATTCATGAAATACAAGAACGCGTCGTACGGCGAATCATACGGACTAAAATACGCATGCACGTCGCCGTCATTAAAGTACTTAGTACACATGTAGTACGGATGGTCGCTGGTCGTCAACTGCCGCCAGTCAGCAATCAAGCCAAGATCGCCCGAACCAAGCACATCCTTTTCCATGGCGTATAGGTCGCGCATTGCTTCGTGCTGCATACTATTGCCTAGCCACGCTGACAAGTCGCGCTCGGTATCAGCCCAAGTAGTCGTCTGCGGGCAGTCAATCTCGTCGTGCGCTTCTAGCGCTTGACAGGCGCCGCTAATCGTGTAGAAAGTATGGTTGTAACGCCCCAGCCAACGCTCAACAAAATCAGCGAAGAACTCGAAAATACCTGTGTCCGCCCAAATATTTTCACCAAAAGTCTCGAAATCCATAAATAAGTTAATTATTTCGCCGTCGTGGCCCATGCTTGCGTCAACCCAATCGACATAGGTCGGGGAAGTCAGCGGATACGATTCCCAATCGCGATTGCTAAAGCGAAAAGCGATATCATCGCTCAAACGGTAATTTTTCAACAATAGTTTGACATTTTTCGTGCCAGCTGGCCGGTACATATAATTAGCGTTGCGCCAACCGAGAACCTTATCCCAGCCCTCAGCGATAATACCTTTATAGCCTTGCTGGTCGGCCCATTCGGCTAGCTCGTTATTGTAACTCAGCTCGGTGTTGCGAAAAGCGGTGATTTCGACGCCAAACAAGTCGCGAATCTTCTGGCGATGAATATCAACTTGCCGCTGAAATTCATCGCGGCTATAGAAAAACGCCAAGCTATGGTAATAAGTTTCGCCGACGATCTCGACGCGGCCAGTTGCGATAATATCGCGCAGCAAATCGATCACGTCTGGCGCCCAGCGCTCGGCCTGGTCCAGCAATGTGCCAGTCACCGATAGCGACACGCAAAAATCTGGATACGCAGCCAGCAATTTGCGCAGCAATGCCAGCATCGGCCGATACGACTTATCAGCAACCTTCTCAAAAATAAAGCGGTTGCTGCGATATTTATCATCGAAATTATCGAAATAATCATGCCGATCCGCGATATCAAACACCGAATATTCGCGTACGCGCCACGGCTGATGCATGTGCAGATACAAAACCACTCCGCGTTTTTTGCTCATCATTTGGCTCCTTTCTGAGTGCGGCTATAAATTGATAAGCACTTGCTAGCAACGTCGTCCCAGCTGATACGAGCATATTCCGATTTGATGCCGCGCTTCATATCGTTTAGCAATTGCGGCGATTTAGCCAAGGCCACTAGCTGGTCAGCCAACTTATGCGTATCCCAAAAATCATAACGGAAAACCGTATCGATAACTTCGCCAACACCAGACTGGTTAGTCACGATTAGCGCTGTATCATAATGTGCCGCCTCTAGTGCGGCCAAGCCAAACGGCTCGCTAACCGAGCTCATCACGAAGACATCCGACACGCGATAAGCGTCGCGCCACTGCTTGCCACGGACAAAACCTGTAAAATATACTTTATCAGCAACCCCATGGTCAGCAGCAATCCGAATCAGTTCGTCGCGCTGCTCGCCGTCGCCAGCTAGTAAAAAGGCAAAGCGGTCGTGCTGCTGGCAGGCCTTAGCAAAACCGCGCATCAGCTGCACCAGGCCCTTCTGCGCTGTAAAGCGCGTCACTGTCGATACCACCGTATAGCCTTCGTCCTTAAGTAATTCTAAGTACTTGTAAGTCCGCCGGTCATAATCGTAGTTAATCAGCGAGCTAGCATCAATTGCGTTGTGTACGACCTCAATTTTGTCAGCTGGAATATGGTATTTATGAACGATAATCCCCTTAGTAATATTGCTAACAGCAATGATTCGGTCAGCCATCATCAGACCATTATATTCAATCTCGTGAATGACAGGGTTGCCAAATTCGCTGGCACCAGCGCGGTCAAATTCCGTAGCGTGAACATGAACGATTAGCGGCGCGTCGGTTAATTGTTTGGCGCGCATGCCAGCTTCCATCGTTAGCCAATCGTGGACATGGATAGCATCCGGTTTGTCAATCCGATCGACTAGCTGCTCGACATAGCCGACATATTGCTTTTGCACGCCCCGCATGGTCGTAAAATCGACAGCAGGGACGTCATCGAGATTACGTGCCGTCACTGCGCCGCCGCCATAAGAATTCAACGTCTTATCGCCATGGAACGGCGGCAGCTCGGTCGCCGAGTAAATATTCAAGAAATCAATATCATCGTATTTTGCGGTGTAGGGGAGCACGAAATCAATTGACGCGCCCCGCTGAGCAAGCGCCTTAGACAAGTGATAACACGCGACACCGAGACCTCCGCTGTTGTGCGGCGGGAGTTCCCACCCTAACATTAATATCTTCATAAAAATTCTACTCGGTCATGCCGTAGCCTAACCATTCCCTTATGTTGTTCATTTAACAGTATAGCGCTTTTTTGCTTATGATTGCAACAAAAATAAGCATTTTGTAAAATTTTGTGAAAAATTATCGTGAAAACATATAGATTTTTTGCAGCAAACGGTGCATGATAGTAAGCATGGATAGCGCAATATCAACTTCGGTAATTAACGATCTAAAGAGCCTGCTAGTATCGCCGAATGCTTTTCGCTCGCTGCTAGTGCTAGTTTTGTCGATGATTGCTGCTTATTGGTTGAGTAAGTTCCTAGCGCGCGGCTTGATTTTCATAGCACAACGTATCGGCCGCCGCAGCGACAATGAATCAGATGAAGCGCGCGTCACTCGGTTGCGGCAAACCGAAACATACCTGAGCGTGTCTATTGCCATCATTCGCACACTAGTGGTAGTATCGGTTGGTTATATCGCTTGGCGAATCCTCAGTCCAACCGCCGCTAATTCCAGCACCTCCGGCGGGCTAGCCGCTATTGGTGCTGGTGCTATGTTTGCTTTGGTGGCCGGACAAACTATCGGTATCGTGTTGCGCGACCTGACCGCTAGCGCGATTATGATTTCAGAAAACTGGTACAAGATAGGCGATTTCGTCAAGCTCGATCCATTCACGGACTTGAGCGGCGTTGTCGAGCGCTTCACGCTGACCTCGACGCGTATTCGCGCTCTCAATGGCGAAGTCATCACCGTTCACAACCAAAACATCACTGGCGCCCGCGTCACGCCACATGGTGTACGCACGATCGCTGTTGATATTTTCGTTCGCGACAAGCGAGCCGGCGTGGCTGCTATCCGCCGAATTATCGCTGCCATTCCAAAGGGTACGATGATGCTAGCGCACCCATTGCGAATTACCAATATCGATAAATGGGGCGACGAGCGCTGGCGTATTACTGTCACCGGGCAAACTCCGCCGGGGCGGGAATGGCTAATTGATAAATTTTTCGTCGAAGCTGTTTCTAGCCTCGATAACGACAAAGAAAAATCCGAACGCTTACTGTCGCTGCCGCCAATTCCGCATGCTGCTGATGAAACCGCTAACCGCCGCTTCAAGCGTGCCGTCCGCGTCAAAAAAGATCAGCCTAAAGATATCGCCATTGATGATATCTAAAAAGCATTTCGCTATGCTATAATAGAAAAGCGTAAAGGGGCATAGTACAACGGCTAGTATAACGGTCTCCAAAACCGTAGATTGAGGTTCGATTCCTCATGCCCCTGCCACAAACCACATAAGTGCATAATTGCAGTTTTAAGTTCCATTACCTATAATAATTTTATGAATCCTAGTTCTATCTCTCATCCGCACGCTATCATGATGGTTGGCTTGCCAGGCAGCGGCAAAACATTTTTCGCGCAGCAATTTTCTGAGATGTTTAATGCGCCGTTTGTTGATTCGCAATTTATTAGCGAGCACAGCCTAGATAGCAATGCCAGCGAGGAGGTTTGCCAGCGATTTTTGGCCGAGATAGCACGCACCAAGCAAACTTTTATTTATGAAGACAGCAACTTAAGCCGCGTCCGCCGCGCCGAGTTTGCACGCTGGGCCAAGGGACATGGTTATAAGCCGCTTATTATTTGGGTGCAGACCGATGAAGCAACTTGCCGGCGCCGCATTCAAAAAGGCCACTCGCTAGATACTATAAACTTTGATGCCGCCGTCAAGAGTTTCACCGAACCAAACGCCATCGAGAAACCAGTCGTTATCAGCGGCAAACACACATACAAAACCCAAGCGCGCACCGTATTAGCCCGTCTCGGCGATAGCAATCGTCCTAGCCGGCCAATGACTAGCTTAGCCAGACAGCGACCAGAAGTTCGCCGCCGCGGCATCAGTATCCAATAATATGCCTGCCAAATCCCAGACTATCGATGATCCGGAGTTCGGCGAGATTGTTATCATGCGCCGCGCTACTCGCTACACCCGCATCAAGCTCGGCACCGACGGGCGCTTTGTCGTTACTAGCGGCCGGCTAGTACCGCTGGCGTTTATTCGCTCGTTTATTGAACAGTCGCGCGAAGACTTGCGCAAAATAGCCAAAGATTCGTCCATTGCCCAGCCGTATCGCGACGGGCAGCTCATCGGCAAAACCCATCAATTAGCTATCGTGCCGACGCAGATGATCAAACAGCCAGAAATTCGTACCATGCGCGGTAAGCTTCTGGTCAAGCTGCCGCCCGAATTTTCACTCGACAATCAGGAACTTCAACAACAAATCCGCGACGAAGCAATCAAGATCCTGCGCCGCGATGCCAAAAAATACTTACCGCCGCTACTAGAAGAATTAGCTGGCACTCATGGTTTCGCTTACCAGCGCGTTCGCTTCAGCCACGCTGGTAGCCGATGGGGTAGTTGCAGTTCTAACGGTACGATCAGCCTCAACATTGCTTTGATGAAACTACCCGATGAATTGATTCGGTATGTATTGATTCACGAGCTCTGCCACACTCGCCATATGAATCATTCCGCAGCCTTTTGGCGCGAAGTTGAACGCTACGATCCGCGCTACCGCCTCCACCGGCAGCAACTCAAGCGCCAAACTCCAATCGTCTAAGTCTTTTCATAAATCGTCTTTACGGTTATACTTAATAATAGCTATGGGTGGCCAAGTCAAAGACTATATAAACATTGATCCGTCAACGCATCGTATGAAAATTATTCGCTGGATAGCGCTTTTAATCCCGCTGCTATTAGTGGCGTACAGTATCTTCATGCAATTCTCGCCGCTCGGTAAGCCGACGGCAGTGAATATGTACGCTTTTTATGCGGTTAATATCTGTTGGGTCATCATCGGCTTTTGGCAATTTTTCGCAGCGCCGCGGCAACCTATTGGCCATATTGCCGGGCTCATCGGTTATCATATTTTAGCGTTAACTTACGTATTAACGGTTTCTGGTTTTGATATGCCGCTAATTTATACCTGGTCGGCGCTATTACTAGCCAGCTCTGTTTACCTAGGCCAGTCGGGCATCAATATCAGTATCGCGACATTGTTTGCGGCTGCTTCGGGCAGCGTCATTATTCATGCTAGCGACGACAAACAAGTTGTGTCTATCGTCATCCATTTTCTGGGTACGCTCATCATCAGCTACATGGTCAAGATGGTCATTTCAGCCCAGGCGATTGATCAGGCCGAACTCTTGCGCAGCCAAACCGCCGAGCGCTTGCAACGCGATCGTATCGTTACTATCGTCAACAACCTCTCTGACGCTATTATTAGCACCGATAGAAATGGCATCATTTCGCTATACAACGCCTCGGCGCTAAACTTATTTGATACTAATACCGATCTCGCTGGCAAATGTATTGACGATTTTATTTCGATCGTCGATAAGAATAAACAGCCGTTCAAGTTCGCTGACAAGCTGCATTCCGCCAAAACTACGCAATACCGCGATGATCTAACTGCCAGAATATCCAACGAAAGCATTCGCCTCGGCGCAACATACTCGCCAATTCGCAGCACCAACAGCGTCAGTGACGATGGTTATGTGATCATCTTGCGCGACATCACCAAGCAGAAATCTCTCGACGACGAGCGCGACGAATTTATTTCGGTTGTCAGCCACGAGCTGCGCACTCCGATAACTATCGCCGAAGGATCGCTAAGTAATATCTCGCTGATGATCAAGCGTCCCGACATTCCAAAAGAAAGATTAATCAATGGTATCAGCACTGCTCACGAGCAAATTATATTTTTGGCGCGAATGGTCAACGACCTTTCAACCTTGAGCCGTGCTGAACGCGGTGTCGCCGACGAGCCAGAGAATATTGACGTCCAATCGCTAATCGACGAACTGTACGCCGAATACGCACCGCAAGCCGCCGATAAATCACTAACCTTTGACATTGATATTGCGCCGCAAATCGGCCAAGTTAGCCAAAGCCGCCTCTACCTCAAAGAAATCCTGCAAAACTTCATCACCAATGCCATCCGCTACACCGAAAAGGGCGGTGTCACTATCATCGTCAAGCCCGGCGAAAACGACACCATCAATTTTGCCGTCAAAGACACTGGCATCGGTATCAGCCGCAGCGACCAAGCACACTTATACCAAAAGTTCTGGCGTAGCGAAGATTATCGCACCCGCGAAACTAGCGGCACCGGCCTAGGACTTTACGTTGTCGCCAAACTAGCCCTCAAGCTCAAAACCGAGATCAAACTCAAAAGCCGTCTCAATCACGGCTCAACATTTAGCTTTTCGCTGCCCGCCGTGAAAAAGAATAAATCTTAACGCTTTAGAAAATACGCGAAATCGCTTGCTATTTTCGCTCGGCAGTCGTATAATCAACTTGACAGTCTGGGACATACCAGGCTATTTAATTTGGGAGGAAACACTATCGTGGCAAAATCCGCAAAAGGTAAATCAAAGCAAAAATCACAAAACCACATCACTCGCATTGCTGCTGGCGACAAAGCTGCAAAGCCAAAGAAGCCGAGCATCCTGGCGACCGCCAAAGAATTAGCTGGCCGCACACAAGCCGAGAAATCTAACGCCAAGACTGCTAGGCCGTCTGGCGCCAAAACCAAAACCGCCAGCAAAACCAACAAATCAAAAAACTCAAAAAGCCGCCGCAATCCGCTCAGCGCCATCACTGGTTATTTCCGCGGCGCCTGGCAGGAAATCAAACAAGTCCGCTGGCCAGATCGCCGTTCGACCTGGGGTATGGTCGGCGCGCTGATCGTTTTCACCGCAGCGCTGTTTCTGGTTATTATCTTGTTAGATTACGGCTTCGCTTGGCTATTCAAACTAATCATGGGAACAAAGTAGAAAGGATCTTATGGCAAAATCAAATCGTTATGACAGCTCGCGGCAATGGTATGCCATCCATACTTACAGCGGCTACGAGGAAAAAGTCGCTGAAAGCATCCGCCAGCGCGCTCAAACTATCGACATGGCTGATAAAATTTTTGACGCCATTGTGCCGAAAGAAAAGCAAGTCCAAATCAAGAATGGCAAGCGCAAAATCATCAACGCCATCATCTTTCAGGGTTATGTCTTGGTCGAGATGAAATTAACCGACGAAACCTGGTATATCGTCCGCAACACGCCAGGCGTTACTGGCTTTGTCGGTAGCGGCACATCGCCAACTCCAGTTTCCGAAGCAGAAATTACCAAAATTAAAAAGCGCATGAACGTCGAAGATCCAAAACACCAAATCGACTTCACGGAAGGCGAGGTGGTCAACATCATCGACGGACCGTTCAAGGGATTCGACGGCACTGTCAGCGAAATCGACTCAGCCAAAGGCACTCTCAAAATCATGGTCAGCATGTTCGGCCGCGACACGCCAGTCGAGCTCGATGCTTTGCAAGTCAAAAAAGTCTAGGCTGCTAAGCAAAATTCTTATCACAGCAAGAGAGTTTGACGTCCTGCAAAACCGTACAACTCGCCGAACTTTAGCTTGCGTAATCTCGTAAAATACACTATACTATAGCAGTTACGCACTAAATATCAGCTTCTCAATATATTTAGTAAAGGAAAATTATGGCAAAGAAAATTATTGGTAACTTGAAGTTACGTATTCCGGCCGGCCGAGCGACTGCTGGACCTCCGGTTGGTTCAACACTTGGCCAGTGGGGCTTGAACATGATGGACTTTATTAATCCATTCAACGAAGCCACCAAAGGCATGATGGGCAAAGATGTCATCGTACACATTCAAGTCTACGAAGACCGCACTTTCACCTGGAACTGCTTGGGCCAGCCAGTCGACGACATGATCCGCAGTGCTATCGGCATCCAAAAGGGCAGCGGCAAGCCGCACGTTGATAAAGTCGGTAAAATCACTCGCGCCCAGCTAGAAGAAATCGCCAAAATCAAGATGGATCAACTCAACGCTATTGACTTAGATGGCGCCGTCAAGGTAGTTGCTGGCACCGCTCGCAGCATGGGCGTAGAAGTTGTTGACTAACTAAATAGTTTACACACTCCGGCGCCTAGGATATAATAGGCTAAGTGTCGGGGTGTGGCGCAGCTTGGTAGCGCGCACCGTTCGGGACGGTGAGGTCGCTGGTTCAAATCCAGTCACCCCGACCATTGAACCCGTACTCAAACCCGCGTCATGGTGAACCCGTGGCGCGGGTTTTTGTTTGCCTCATAATTGCTTTGCATCACTTAGCAATGCTATAGTTGGAGACGAGATGTATAATTCTTTTCGTTTCTTTGCTCACTCGCCAGACTGGAATGTTATTCATCAATCTGGTTTCCTAGGCTGGCTGCTGACTCCGGTTAAGCAAGACCCGGCGGTCGTCCAAGAGTTTCCCAGTATATGTCCAAATCGGTCTTAAAGCGTCTGATATGTATCTCGACGTGCCTGTCTGCGCAATAAATACCATTTTGTTTCTTGTACTTTTTGGGCTGGGGTCTTACTTGGTTTCATTTGGTATGAAATACCGTTCATGGCGTACAACAGGAGCGATTCTCATCCTTGCTGGATTAGGATGGTATTTTACGCTACGCAACTACTGTGGCAACTACTATAGCGCCACGTTTATCATCAAAGTCGTATATACGCTCGTCGCTTTAGCTTTTGCTGGCGGCGGTGTTGCTATAGGAAATCATAGACGCAGCATCATTGATACTACTCGACCATCATCACGGCTTTAACCAATCAACTCACAAAGATTTCTATACCGCTGGCGCTTAGTTGTGGTAGAATAGAATTATAAATTATGAAGGGTGAATTTTTGAATAAGCATAAGTTTAGCGTGCTTGTGATTACGCTAGCTTTTTCAGCGACATTAGGTCTAGCTACCTTCACTGGGCTAGATTATTACAAAACCGCTAAAGACATCAGGGCCAAAGAGCAGGAAACCGCCGACAAGCTCGCTGCCGCCCAGCAAAAAGCTTGGGCCGAAAAAGCCGCCCTCCGCAAGAAAGTCTTAAAAGACTACAGCAGCACGATCATTGTTATTAACAAAAAGCACTGCTTCGAGCCAAAAACTTGGCAACCGAATGATTTGGCGCCTATCGAAAAGGGGATATCCTTGCGCAAAGAGGCCGCTGCCCAATACAATGCCATGAAAGCCGCTGCTGCGCAAGCAAAAATGCCGTTAGCCTCGACTAGCGGCTACCGATCTTACAACGACCAAGTCGAAACTTATAATTATTGGGTCAAACACAGCAACCAAAAAGAAGCCGACTCCGCTAGCGCCCGGCCAGGTTGCAGCGAGCATCAAACTGGCTTAGCTGTCGACCTCAAGGCTGACAATTGCGTCCTGCAGTGCTTCGCCACTACGCCGACATACAAGTGGCTGGCCGAGCACGCCGCCGAGTACGGTTTCATCCAGCGCTATCCTGACAACGCCAAAAATATCACCGGCTATGTCGTCGAGTCTTGGCACTGGCGTTACGTCGGCCGCGAAACCGCTCAAGACATGAAAAAGCGCGAGATTAAAACTCTCGAAGAGTACTTCAATGTTACGGGCGGCGATTATTCAAATTAATTTTACGTAAATACATTCTAGCCCTGATACGTGCCGTACCAAAACAAGAGCGCGTTCAGGAAAAGCAATCCGCTAACTGCCAATCTGAACAACCGAACCGCCAATTTTGCGCCGAAAATAATCGTCGTGGCTAACATACAAAATTGCGCCAGCGTAGCGCTCGAGCGCCGCTTCCAGTTCCTCAATTGAAGGCAAATCCAGGTGGTTGGTCGGCTCGTCTAGAATGAGCAATTGCGGCTCATTTGCTAGCATGCTAATGAGCTGAAACCGAGCTTTTTGCCCGCCGCTCAAGCTAGCCAAGGGCACCGCGCCGTCGCTCTCAACAAAAAGGTAATCGCCCATCAGCTGGCGGATTTTGGTATCATTAATTTTCAGCCCGCGATCGAGATACATCTGCTCAATCGCTCGCGCCAGCGGTAAGTTCAGATAAGTCGCCGCTATCTCTTGCTCGTAAATACCAACGCGAATGTGCGGATCGAGATATAAAGAGCCCGCGTAAACGATTGGGGCAGATTGAGCAGTATTCTTAATCAAAGCCTGAGCTAGCTGGGGCGGGACTTGAGCCGTTTTACGAAGCCGGCCAGAGGAAGCGGCGCTAGAAGACGCGTTTGCCATCAACGCTCGAATCAACGTCGTCTTGCCAGCGCCATTGCGGCCGCGCAGTTCAATAGCTTCACCTTCGCGCAAATCGATATTAACACCTTCGAACAAAATCCGCTCATCGAAACCTAGCGCCAAATCGCGAGCTTCGACAAGCTTGCGCTGCGAACGCATAGCGCCGTCTCGCATATTCAAACGAATATTGCGAGCTTTGAATTTTTGATAGCGATCAGCTACTTTATAATCCAATTGCGCCACACTCTCTCTGTCAATCCAAAAAGTCGGCTTGTCGATTTTCTCCAGTTTCTCTAGCTCGGCCGCCGCTTGGTTCTCGCGCCGCTTGAATTGCGCAATCGTGCCAGGATCGCGGGCTTTTTCTTTCAGGCGGCGAAATTGCAGAACTTTGTCGCGCAAATTAGCAATCCGCCGTTCGGTTTGCTCATAATCCTGCATGGCATTGCCTGTCGCTGAGGCATTTTGGCGCAAATAATCATCATAATTACCGCGATAACTCGCTGACGCGCCGTCGCGCAGTTCGACAATTCGATCGACCTCTGCCAGCACATCGCGGTCATGGGTGATAATCAACATCGCTTGGCGGCCACTTTTCATCCAATCAATAAACTGCTTCTTAGCAATATAATCCATATGATTAGTCGGCTCATCAATCAATGCTAGATCCGCTTGCGCATGCATGATTTTCACAACTTCGACCAAGCGTTTCTGCCCGCCGCTCAAAGCCGCCAATTGGCGCTCGCCAAAACCTTCCATCTGGAAATTTTTCAGCTCCTCAGCCACCAGTTCTTCAACGCGATAAAAATCCTTCTGTCCAAAGCGTTCCAACGCCTGGCCGTACTCCTCGATCTTGCGCATATCGCTACCCATCGCCGCTGGATAAGTCGTCAAAATGTGCCGCAGCCGCGCATATTCCGGCAGCCCGCGCAGGATATATTCCAACACTGTAATATCGCCCAAGCTATGATGTTCCTGCGCCGTCGCTACAATCGTGCTGCCGCGCCGAAAAACAGCCGATCCTCTGTAGTCGCTATCCGTCCCCGCCAACATGCCAAATAGCGTCGATTTGCCAACGCCATTACGACCAACCAGCCCGACTTTCTCGCCGTCATTGACGCTGAATTTAACGCCGCTCATCAACTGCTTATCGCCAAAACTTTTATCGGTAATGTGAACATCGGCTATCATTCATTCTATTGTAACAGAGAGCAACCCCGGGCACTATTGTATTTTAATCATAAATGTTGTATAATATAAGCCTTAAACCTGTTATAATTAACATATGTCTAAGAAATCTAGCGCTAAGACAAAAAAGCTAGCTACGCAAACAATCGTTAACCGTCGAGCGCGATTTGATTATGAGCTGGGCGACGAAATTATCGCAGGCCTAAGCCTAACCGGACTCGAAGTACGAGCAGCCAGAGAAGGGCACGTCCAGCTCAAAGGCGCTTACGTCACTATTCGCGGCGGTGAGCTGTGGCTTAACAACGCCAGTTTTTCGCTGCGGCAAAACGAGCGCGGCCAACCAAATGCGCGAACTGTCGACACCAGTGCACGCAAATTGCTAGCCAGCCGCCGCCAAATCGACCAATTAGCTGCTCGCAAAAAAGAGGGCTTCACTATCGTTCCAACCAAACTGATTACTAGCGGACGCTACATCAAATTAGTCATTGCTCTAGGCAAGGGCAAGAAACGCTACGACAAACGCCAAACCATCAAACAGCGCGATCTAGAACGCGAGCATAGCCGCATTTTGCGCAAATTTTAGCTGCGCCGAATACACCGAGTCTCGCGCCCTGAACCGCCACTATTCTTCTTCAAGTACTTGATGTGACGAAACCAAACTTTTGTATAATTCAACCATCTTTTTAGCCATCGCCGTCGAATCAAACTTCTTGGCAACGCTCAACGCGCCGCGCGACAACTCCTCGATTTTCTCTGGGTGCGCGAATAAATCATTAAATACTTTTGCGAAATCTTCACCTTCAATGCCATCAGTCAAGACAGCGTTGCGCTCAGTCAAAGCCTCGGTCATCCGTTCGTCGCAGTAAACAATCGGCAAACCGCTAGCCGCCGCCTCTAGGAAAGTCATCGGCTGGTTGTCAAAATGATACGACGCCAGCGAGAATACATCAGCCTGCTTGAGCATCGCCGCTACCTCGTCGCCCGAACGCATACCAGCGAAAATTACTCGATCGCCGACGCCCAACTCCTCAACACGCTGCCTAAGCTCCTCTTCATACGGGCCGCCGCCAACCAAGACTAGCTTGACTTTTTTATCGCGGATATGCGGCATAGCCTCAATCAAAGTCCGCTGGCGCTTCTCTGGGCTTAGCCGCGCCACCGAAATAATGAACTTTTCACCCGGACGCTTTTCAATTGGCGAATCAGCCGCCGACGCTTTTTTATAGCGTTTGGTGTCGATACCGTTCGGGAAAACGTAGCATGGCACCGTCAAGCCGCCATCTTCGATCAGCATCCGCTCGAGGTGTTTCGACGGCGCAATACAAGCATCGCACTTATTAGCAAACGCCGCCATCAGCCGCCAGCCCTGGCGCGACATGATGTCTTTGATAGTGCTTTTACTCATTGAGCGCAGCTGCTCGCGCGAGGCTTTCGGCAAAATCGGCCTTGTTCGCAACACTACCGGAAACGCCGCTGTCGCCGCAATCAAGCCGGAAGTCACCATAAACGGATAATCATTAACTAATTCAACATAAAGCGTGTGAATGGTCGTCACATGCGGTATATTCTGCCGCTTAGCAACGCTATGCGCCAGTACGCCCATATAAAATTGCATTTGGCTATGCACGATATCGAACTGGTATTCATCAAGCTTCCTGGCTAGGCCAGGGTAAATAACCGCCATTTCACGCTTATCAAAAACATAATTCTTGGCTGACGGCAAGCGAATGACGTGATCGTCGTGGTCTTCATAGCCTTCGCATTTTGGCGCTACCACGAAAACCTCATGCCCAAGCGACTCCAAAGCCTGCTTATAATTCAAAGTCGATGTTGCCACGCCATGGACTGAGGGCAGGTAATCGTCAATAAAAAAAGCGATTCTCATAACTAATTCCTATTATACCATGGCGCGCTAACTACGCTAAACGTCAGGATATGAGTCTACCGCTTCAAACTGCAAGATATGGCCGGCAGCCGGATCAATTATAAACTTCGCTGTCGGCAGCAAATCCTTCATAATACCCTGCGTTTTTGGAGTAATAATATTGTCTTCGCCGCCAATTATAATAGTTATATCATAATCGCTAGGTACGCCCTCAATATAAGGATTTTTCTGATATAGCAGCGTCGTCAATGCATTAGATTTTTTAAGCGTCGTAGTGGACTTTTTGTATTTTTCAGACTCGCCAAGCCATTGCCAGGCATGCTGGCGCTTGGTCTTCAGAACGCATGCCATCCGAATCTTCTGTCCAAGCATGCAGTTGTAGGCTTCCCAGGTAATCTTTTCGGGCAAATAGCTAGAAAGCACCTGCAAGGTATCAGCTAACCGCGATTGATCTGGCGTCGGGCAAGCCATAATGACTTTGGTATTTTTCGGGATTTTTTCGGTACGCAGCGCATGATAAACTATTGATGAAGAATACGAGTTGCTGACAATCAAATCCGGCGTCCGGCCGAGCCGCGCCAAGTCTTCCACAAGCCAATCAGCTAAATCATCGTAAGTGTTCAGCGGCGGTTGCACCGACCCGCCATGCCCTGGTAAATCTATCGCGTACACCGCATAGCCAAAATTGACGTACCGCTCGGCTAACGGCACCATATCGATCTTGCCGCCAGTCACGCCGTGAAAAAGTATTACCGCTTTATCAGCGCTAGTATTACACTCAAACCAGCAAACTCCGCCAGCCGTCTTTTCTTGGCAGCCGAGTTTTTCGTAAATTTGCTTTAATGTTGGAATTTCATCCATGATAACAATTATACTACTTTATAGTCTCTTGCTATAATACATTTATGAAATCTCTTTCTGTAGCGCTAATTATTGACGACAAGTTTCCATCGTCAAGCGGCGTCAGCCGGTCTGTCCAAACGCAAATCGAGGAACTAACGTGTCTGGGCCATAAGGTCACGCTTCTCGCGCCGCACGCCAGCCTAGAGGCGCCAAAGCAAGCAAAAACCATTCCCATCAAATCTTTCCGTCTGCCAGGCCTGCCAATACACACGCGGATATTATGTGCAACCAATCGTGCAGCAAAAATTATCAGCCAGCAACACCGCTTCGACCTTATTCATAGCCAAACAGACACTGGAGCCTTGCTGCTAGCCGCCAAAATCGCTCGCCAGCAACATATACCGCACATTCACACTTTTCATACCAATATCGCCGGATCGCACACCGTACCGATACCGACATTTTTTGCTAGCATTGGCTTTAGGTTATACGCGTTAAATGTAGCAGCAATCCATAAGCGGCGACCGCAAAAACACGCTAAACCTAAATCTACTGCGCTGCTAGCTGCCGAAAGCCGTATTGGTCGCTTTGACTGGCGTACTCAAGCTATTATTGCTAATGTTGTCGATGCGTCAACCACACCGTCGCACTATATGACCAATTACATTCACGCGGCCGCTAGCGGAGAAGTATCACTCAGCGCCATTATACCTACTGGCTATAACCGTACCTTTGAGGAGTACGCTCGTGCCGCGCAGCGGCAGCGCAGCAACAAGACTGTGCGATTCATCAGCATTAGCCGCCTAGTCAAAGAAAAGCGCCTAGATTGCGTCATCAAAGCCTTCCAGCGTGCTGCCATACCGAATAGCGAACTGCTGGTTGTTGGCGATGGTGCAGAACGCAAGAATCTCATTCGCCTGGCTGCTGATACGCCCAATATTACTTTTGCCGGGCATGTTGGCGATCGCAAACAAATTGTTCAATTGCTTCGAGATTCCGATGTTTTTGTACTAGCATCTTACCGTTTTGATAACCAGCCAATCGTTATTCCTGAATCGTTAGTGATGGGATTGCCGGTTCTATATTGCGACGATCGATTGGACGTTGGGCTCCATAACGGCATAAATAGCTTATTGGTACGACCAGATGAAGAGAGTTTGGCGCAAGGTATGAAAAAATTAGCCAGTTCCACTTACCGCAAGAAACTGTCTGCTGGTACCAAAAGCGTCTTCAAAGAGCTTTCGCCCGAAGCTACCGCTACTGCTTACGTAAAACTCTACCAACAAGCTATAACCAAATATTAGCGGTGTAAATAATCTCTTGCATTTATTTATAGAGTTATCATTCTGAAAAACTCGACAAATTAATGCCCGCCAGCTAAAAGACGGGCATACAACTCGCGGTATTGATCAACGGTGCGTTCATAAGTATGGTTATCAATAATCCACTGGCGAGCAGCGCGGCCCATCTGGCGCCGGCGCGGCTCATCATTCAGCAATTCATCGATTTTATGCGCTAGATCGTTGACGTCTGGATAATGGAAGCTGACTCCATTCTTGCCGCCGTCCAATAGCTCGGGCAGAGCAACCTGATCAGACACCACCACTGGCGTACCGCAAGCCAGCGCTTCTAGCGCCGCAATACATTGCAGCTCGGCAGGACTAGCCATCGCGAGTATATCTGCTCGCCGCAATAAAGCACGCTTTTCCTCGTCGCTAACAAAACCGGTAAAAATACAGCGATCACCCAGTCTGGCTGCTTGACTTCGCAGTTGCTTTTCTATTAAACCTTTACCAATAATCACCAACTGCGCATCAGTTTTCAAGCGTTCCATCGCGGCAATCAGCAAGTCAATCCGCTTCTCGCCATCAAGCCGCCCAACATAGACCACCACTGGTCGCAACGCATCAATCGCAAAACGCTGCAAGAGCTTCTCGTCAGCTTTACCCGGTGCATAGAATACCGCATTGACACCGTTAGAAACTGCTTTCGTTGGTATATGAATCGCTGGCGTAGTCGCTAATGCCGCACGCGTCGGCGCCGTCATATAGGCGGTTTGATTGACTAGCTTGCACATTTTACCTTCGACCACTCGGACAAACCAGCGGGCAATAGTTTTGTTTTTGGCATTCATCACGAGATTCAGCGCCATGGTATGATTAGTCGTGACGATCGGAATCTGCCGCCGGCTAGCCTGGCGAATGACCGCCTGGTGCAGCCACGAAATCGGCGTCATCAGATGAATAATATCGGGCTGGTTCTGTCGAAAGTACCGCCGCACGAATCTTTTTGGTAAGAATGCCACCCGGTTGTTGTCGCGATTAGCAATCCATTTTACTGCTGGCAACCGCAATACTTTCGCACCGTTTATTTCATCTACCTCTGTGAAATAGCTAAATAAACCGTTCGGCGAGCCAGTTAACACCGTCACCTCGTCGCCAGCTTCCTTCAGACCAGTAATTAGAGTGTCAAGCGCTGTCTGTACACCGCCAACACCCGGGCGATATACTTCAGTTACTATCAGGATCTTCATACCTACAAATACTAGCACATCCGCTAGCTGGTTGTACATTTTCAGAATTAACGCTCTACGCAATGAGTGAGTGGTGCTAGCAGCGAGACGGGATATCTCGCCGCTAGCACCATGTGTTACTCTCGTCGGCCTCCTCTCTTTATTTTTATCAAGAAATGTACTATGAAGTCAATAATGCCAAATAGTACAGTGATGCACACCAAAGTGGCGGCAGCAACACACCATGCCAAAGCAGGGAGTAGGCCGATAAACACAAGGATTGTTCCCACAATCCCTAGGGACTCAAAAGGACACACCTCAGTCCTCCTCTGCCCGGGCATGCGCATCCCGGAGCAGGCAATTGCGCAATGAACTATACACATAGCACAACAGCCCGCCCCGAGATGCTCTCGACGAGAGCGAGGGCTTATCAAGCCCTACTTAGACATATACCCAAAACCAGGCAGTTTTGTCAATAGCACAGCGACAATTTTACGTTATAATAACTATATGAAGCTATTTTCCTGGAACGTCAATGGCATCCGCGCCGTCATCAATAAGGGTGAGTTTGCCAGCTTCCTGCAAACCTACGATCCGGATATCTTATGCCTGCAAGAAACCAAGGCTGCCCGCGACCAGGTAGAAATTGATCTGCCAGAGTACCACGAGCATTTCTATTCAGCGGCCAAAAAGGGCTATTCCGGCACGGCGATTTTCTCGAAAATCCGGCCGCTGCATTGGCGCGACGGATTGCCGCCGGATATCATTGAGCGGTTCAATCTGACCGGCGATCAGTATGGCAATCCCGCCGACGAGGGGCGCATCATCACTGCCGAATTCGACGATTTCTGGGTGGTAACGTGTTATACGCCAAATTCGAAAGGGGATTTGAGCCGGCTGAGTCTGCGTCATGAACAATGGGATCCGGCAGTGCTGGCCTATCTGGAGGAATTGGAGCTAGTCAAGCCAGTCCTATACTGCGGCGATATGAACGTGGCGCATCAAGAAATTGACCTGGCAAATCCTAAGCCTAATGTCGGCAAGCACGGTTTTACCGATGAGGAGCGCGAGGGCTTTCAGAATTACCTAGACGCTGGATTTACTGATACCTTCCGGGCGGCTTTTCCTGAAAAGACCGAGGCTTACACCTGGTGGACGCACTGGGCCAACGCCCGGGCGCGCAATGTCGGCTGGCGGATTGACTATTGGCTGGCGTCGCGCGAAATCGCTAAGCGTGTCAAAAATCCGCAAATCCACGCCGAACAAATGGGCAGCGACCACTGCCCAGTAAGTATTGAAATAATATAAATAGTAAGGTAGTCTTATGTCTCCAGAAAATAACTCGCAGCAACCACTTCAACAAACGCAATATCCGCAGCAACCGCAATATCAGCAATACCCACAGCAGTATCCGCCGCAAAACCAACCTCAATACGCTTCACCGCAGCCGCAATATCCGCATTATTCTTCGCAGAAACCAAACAAAATACTCCTAACGATTGCTTTGATCGTTTCGCCACTCGCAATGCTCTTCGTAATACTAATATCTATTGGCGTCATTTACGGGCTATCCGAAACATTTTCGCAAAATCCAGCAAGCTCTTTCGGACAGCTAAATGATTGCGCCGAACAAATACGCCAAATACCGGGCGTAGAGAAAGTCGACCTCAAATTATCAGACATCGTAGAGGACTTTTTTGGCAACAAAAAAGGTACTTACAAAATAACGCTTCAGCCGGATTACCCTAAAGATCAAACTGTCATCGCAGTAAAGAAAATCGCCGACGTTATCTCGCCGATCCGAGAATGGCCGCAACAAAACTTCATTGCAATAACTCAGAAGCAGGGCGACGGCGCAATCAACACCGACTCGGAAGCTAACGTGTTTTACAAAATTCCCGAAAAACTCCCGGCGCTATTCGATAAGCTTAAAGAGTCTAATTTCAAAGCCAAAATTTCAGCTAGAGTACTAGAGAAATCAGAGAAAAACAAAACAACGAACGGACAGCGTACTCAATATTATTACTACCTTGACTGCGAAATTGAAATGAATGCCGCCAATCTTAACGAAATCAAATCATCGTTGCCAAGCAACACGTCTATCGGCTCGTACGACAAACTTGTCTATACTTGGAATATAACCAGAAGCGGCGGAGATACAACTAAAGTCTATGCCGATGGCAGAATACTCAGCAATAACCGCTACTTGATGGAAAACATCGACATATTCGAACCTATCTTATTCGAGATTGGAGAATTAGGGTTCGGCATTGATAAAGAATCAGACGAAATCCTAGGCGAAGTTAAATTCAACAACTTGTTCAGCAGATTCGAGCCGTCGCACATCGATATTTTCGCTCAAGCCGTTAAACTAATAGCCGCAAAGAATAATCAAGGCGCATTTAGAATCGATCAAGATAAAGTCCGCGGCTATCCAGAGGGGCGCGTTACGCTGCCAGATATCGCTATCAAAAACGGCATTGCAACTGTAAAAGAATACGATTTCGAGCCAAGAGATAGGTATATTATCGAGAAAATCGTCCGGCAAGCAAATGCAACTGACTCGCCAGCTTGATCAAATCCGGTCTTTGGCAAAACGTTTTTCTTCGATCGCTACCGTTAACTCGTACAGCCGCTGCACGCCATTCTCTAACTGGTAATAATGCCGAATGTAAGCTAACTCTAGCACAAACAAAATCAGCACCAATAGTCCCAGCAAACAGTTCATCGCCAACCCCATCGCTGCGGTTGCCAAAAATACCGCCAGGGACACTAAAAATAGCCCAGCAAAGAAAAATGTCACCAACAAATGAATCAGCCGCTCGTGCTGAAATTCTCGCACGCGCGTGCGGTGATAGTGTGCCAATTCCGTCAGATCAGTTTTCGACTTAGCCGCCGCTAGGCGCTGAGATATAGTTCGATAGTGCTCGGCGATGTGTTTTTCCATAGCTTAAATTGTACGCTAGCCCGGCGGCTGCGGCAAGCGCTTGAACTGGCACGTCTGCACTTTTCGCGCTACAATACATTCATGGAATTAGCATATTGGCAGCGCCAAACACCCGAGCAGCCGCTCTTTCCCGATATCGAGTGGAATAAGCCCGAACAGCGCTCGCGCGCGGGAAAGCTCAGCATCATTGGCGGCAACAAACTCGGCTTTGCCGGCGTCGCCGAAGCTTACTCGACAGCGCTCGCTAGCGGAGTAGGGGAAGCCCGCGCCTTGCTGCCGGATGTCCTCAAAAACACCTTACCACGCACCATGGCTGGCGTCACTTACGCGCCTAGCAATCCCAGCGGCGGCTTAGCTCAAGAGTCTATCATTGAGCTACGAGCGCTTAGCGCGTGGAGCGACGGTTTACTGCTAATAGGCGACGCCGGGCGTAACAGCCAAACAGCGATTGTCTACAGCCAGCTGCTGCGCGACTATCAAGGACCAGCAGTTATCACCCGCGATGCCGTAGATCTAGTACGCAACGATTCCGCCATACTAGCAACACGCCAGAATACCGTGTTAATCTTGAGCTTTGCGCAATTACAAAAACTCTTTCGCACGCTTTATTATCCCAAAATTTTGACTTTCAGTATGCAGCTGCTGCAGTTAGTCGAAGCTTTGCACAAATTCACCGTGACATATCCAATTACCATTACCACCTTGCACCAAGACACACTCGTTACTGCTAGCAGCGGGAAAGTTGCAACCATGCCATGGAACGACCCGATGCGCATCTGGCGCGGCACGGTAGCGGCGCGTGCTAGCGTCTATTATATTTGGAATCCGTCGCGGCCGCTTGAGGCCATCACCGCCAGTCTTCTTTCTAAATAATCCAACAAACAAATCCGCCCTGATATCTCAGAGCGGATTGTTTCTAGCTGGGGGGATTAACTAGAGGCGTTTGCGGCTAGCGATGTAAGCGCTGGCTGCTGCGGTTAGACCGCCGAGGCCGACCACCGAGGCGACTACTTCGCCGGTACCAGTCTTTGGCAATTCAACTGGATTTGATGGGGTTGGCGTTTTTGGAGTTTCCGATGGAGTCGCTGGAGTTTCCTCGCACTTGCTCATATCAGTGGTGTACTGGCTATCGCTTGACTCTTTGCGGGTAACTTCGACGATTTTCTTGTCAGCGATGCGGCAAACTTTCACCTTGTCGCAGTCTGCTTCATTCTTGGAATGCTTCTTGCTATCAAACTCGGTCTCTTTGATGGTGATGATGCTACCAGTCTCGAGTTCGCAAACCTTTACCTTATTACAGTCAGCGAAATTCTTAGAGTGCTTCTTGCTGTCAAATTCTTTCTCTTTGATAGTAATGATAGTATCGGTTGAAAGGTCGCAGACTTGGATTTCCTTACAGTCGTTAATGTCTTTCGAGTGCTTCTTGCTGTTGAACTCTTTTTCCTTGATAGTTACGATTTGCTTGCTAGTCAGGTCGCAGACCTTGATTTCTTTACAATCGTTGATATCTTTGGAATGTTTGCTGCTATTGAATTCAGTCTCTTTGATGGTGATGATTTTTTTGCTGGTAAGATCACAGACTTGGATATCTTTCGGTTTCCAGGTTGCATCACCCCAGACTGGGTTACCGCAATCCTTGATAATGGCTGCGATAAACTTGCCGTTTTCATCGAACCAGACGAAAGCGTCAAACTGATTGTAGACAAAGCTGTTCTGAGTCGTAAACTTGTAGAACGAATGTCCGCCAACCGTCTCGCGGCCGTATGACGAGCCTGGGTAGCGCGTATTACGCTGAACGGTCTTGGCGTTAGTTGCCACAACTTGGCCGTCGACAACGATCCGGCCATCCTTATAAACGGTACCGTTCTTCATGCCTTTGCCTTCAATCATGGCATCATTTATGTTGTTCCACTGATACAGCGCTTTGATGTCGTTGCGTCCGTAGTAAACATTTTTGAGATCTTGATGACTTGGCGTACCGCAAGTAATCACGTTAATCCATCCGTCACAGATGGACGCTTCTGACGGCTTAGCCAGCCAGACTCCACCAGCGATAGCTGCTACGATCAGCGTACCAACAATCGCCAGATTCTTAATTGATAGTTTCATTGATTTCCTCCCTGCGTGCATTATTCCACGCTTATGATGTCATTGTAGCATAAACTTTTAATTATGTCAACACTTTTGCATAATATTGTTACTTATGCTTTACGCCGCTACCATAACAGGGGTAAGCGCATCAAAAAAAGACGCCCACATACGTCTATCTTATGGTACCGCGGGCCGGACTTGAACCGGCACGAGCTAATGCTCAAGAGATTTTGAGTCTCTCATGTCTACCAATTCCATCACCGCGGCAGAAAAGGTACATTTTCATTGTAACAGACCAGCGCTAACTAGTAAATAACCGCTAATTACGCTATAATTAGCATAGAAAGTATGAAGCCAGACGATCGTTCATCATTAACCGTTCCGCCCAGAGACGGAGCGCCTCATCACAGCACGCTAACCGACCAGCACCGGTCGGCAGCGGCTGATATTGTCCGCCAACAGATCAATTCGATTATTCAAAACGATCCGCATGCCACTGCTGCAACTGGCCAGCAGCCAAATTCTTCTAACGCGAAAAAACCTAAACAGGCCGAGGAACCCCAAAAGAACTCGCACTCGCCGCAAACAAACGCCTATCCGCAGCCATCTGGCACCGTCGCTGATAGTGCGCAGTCTAACAGCGTTACGGCCGGCCCTGGCGCCGTCGACCCAGACAAAAACCCGTATACCCGCACCATGAACCAGAGCTCCACGCCTGCTGCACATGATGCTTCTTGGCAAAAATACCACACCGCCTGGCAAACATATTATCAGCAGTATTACGAGCGCTACTATGTCTCGCAGATTGACGCTACTCGCAAGTCGCTCAAAAAGCAAGCCGCTCAGCAAGCGCAAAAAAACCAAAACTCAACGCCAAACAACGGCACCGTATCGCAAGAGGAAGCCGTCAACGACTTGCGCAGTTCCATTCGCCGCAAAATCAACGACAAAGCCAAGAAGGTCCGCGGCAGCCGCCATTTTATGCCGATTATGGCAGCTTGCGCGGTAATGATCGTCTTCTTATTCTTGCAATATAACCGCGTTTTGTTCGCCTACGTCGAGGCGTACGTCTCACCAGGCGCCACCGACCCCGAATCAATTATCGTCTCCCCGAACACCACCAAAGTCGCCACCAACGAGTCGCGGCTGCTTATCCCGAAGATTGCCGTCGATGTGCCAATTGTTTGGGATGCTAATGCCGCCGACACCAACTCACTCAATAAGGCCATGGACAAAGGCATCGTTTGGTTCAATATCCAAGGCGCCAACGCTAAGCCTGGCGAAAAGGGTAATTTCGTCGTTTCTGGCCATTCTTCTAACGACTGGACTGACAGCGGCGATTATAAATTTATTTTTGCTCGGCTAGAGAAGATGGCCGCCGGCGATGTGGTTTACGCCAATTACAACGGCACGCGCTATACTTACAAAATTACCGGCACCAAGGTGGTTAAGCCAACCGACGTCGCGTCGCTGCAAATCGGCAACGACAAGCCGTACATTACGCTAATCACTTGTACGCCGCTAGGCACAGCGCAGAACCGCCTACTAGTTTTTGGCGAGCAAATCAGCCCGAATCCAAACGAAGCCAAAACCGCCGAGCAAAACAGCAATACCGCCACCTCGACCAAGAAAATGCCAGCCAACTCGCCGACATTCTTGCAACGAATATTTGGCATCGGTGATTAGCGAACTTAGCTTAGTCGTACATCTTAATGTAAGAAGCAGTAATTTTGCCCGAAGCGTGTTTGCGGAAATAATACAAGAAACGGTTATTCGACGATTGCATTGCCGCCGAGCCAACTGCATCGGTCGCCATGGTGTGCATATTAGTACCGTCATAATCGCCGAACTCAAAAGTGCCGCCAGACACCCGCATAATATGCGAATTATCCAGCCAAGCGATTTCACTCGTAGTGGTAGTCTTCATCGAGACGTTAGCAATCGACCGCAGCTCTAAATTATAAGTCACCAAGCTAGCCCCAGCCTGCGCATAAACATACAGATGTTCGTTGGGTGAGAAGCCTGCATACGAAACGTCAGTAGCTAACGGCAGCGTCGCTAGCAACTCTTGCTGCAGTTCGTCTGTTGAATCGCTTGCTGGCAATTTTACTTTCTTGACAGCAACCATTTTGCCGTGAGTAATGAGCGCAAAATTATCATAATAATACTCCTCAATCGCTAGATTAAGACTGCGCCCGGACATATCCTTGAAAGTTTGCAAGGCCCGCGGCTTTGATGCGCCTTTCGACAAATAGCCAATCGTCCGTTCGCCGCTATTATTCGGCTTGGTAGTATAGCTAATCCAACCGTTTCTAGAAACATAAAAATCACTAGCATCGCTAATTAGCGGACCCGACAACGTTTTATCCGACAGTCTAATCCGGCGAACATCGCTATCGGCCGTTAACACATACACATTCTGCGAGTCGCTTTTATCGAAAGCTAATTTGCTGATTTGCACGCCGATATCACGAGTGATATTTTGCGTCTTGCCATCGAGGTCAACGATAAGATATTCTTTTGAATCATCAAAAGAATGGCTGATTAACACTCGTTTGCTATCCTTGCTCCACGATTCAATTGCAAAACTGTGATTAGCACCGTCGGCCGTGTAACTATCAGCAGGTAGAACACGCTGCTTATGTTCGATCCGGTCGTTATCAACTTTGAGAAAATCAACCGCTGGCTGCTGCTTGTTTTGGATAACCGCAAAGCGCGATTTATCAGGCGCTGCCGCTGCGCTGTCGAGGCTAGCGAGTTCCATCGCATCTTTAGCCTCAATACTCGTCGGCACTAGCTTGACGTAATTTAACCAAAGGATTGAGCCGGCCTTGACGTTAACTTGTTTTTGCCAAGGCACAAAGCCGTCTTTCGATACCGTTACCGTGTGCTGCCCGGCAGTCGCTACAATACGCGTCGCCGTCCGGTTAGCAAGGGTGGCGGCATCTATCTGAATCGTTGCGCCATCAGGCCGCGAGTCAAACTGCATCATGCCGCCTTGTCTAACCGTGCCTCGATCAAAATCTAAACGATAGCCTTGTACTAGCATCAAACAAACCACTGCCAACGCTAGAACTGCCAGGGTCATCACAGCATAAGTAAAGGTTAATTTAATACGCTGCTTGCGCCGATTTTTTTGCTGATTCATAGTACGTATTATACCACTTGCTATTGCGCGTAATAGCAAATTAGGCTATGATAATAGTTAAGCACGAGTAGTATCGCAAACATAGGTAAGGGGAAATGACAAACAACATAACCATCAAAGGTAATGTCTACGACGCCGAAACTGGCAATATTCTCGACGCCCAGCGATCGGAACGCACACCAGCGGCCGCTGCCAGCGACTTTCATAGCGGCACCCAAAAATCCCACACCCTGCAGCGCAAATATATCAAGAAACAACCGCGCGTCATTGACTCGGTAGCACCAAAACGAACCTCCGCCCCAACAGGTGTTAAAGAAAATTCTACTGCTCGCAGCTCGCAGCGCTTGACAGCCGAGCGCAGTACGCCGCCGCAAATTATTCGCCGCAGCAAGAGAACTCGCCGCATCCAAGATATCCGCCGATCGTCTAACATTGCGCATTTTGCTAAAGCTACAACTACCACCAAGCCGCCTGCCAAGCGTCCAGCCACCCCAGAAACACCAGACATAGCGCCTACTGCCAATCAGCTTGAACAGACTGCTCGCCAGCGGCAAGCAATCATCAAGCAGCAGCAAACGCGCAGCGTCTTGCCATCACAAGTTATCAAGCAGCAAGCCATTCAGGAAGCTACCGACAAGATGTTGACGCGCCAACAGCGCAAAGAGGTCAAACCAGCAAAAAGCAACTCGCTTTGGCGCCGCTTAATTAGCGTTGGCAGCACAGCTATAGCTATCCTACTGCTAGGCGCTTACTTCACATATATCAATATGCCCGCTTTGAGCACCCGTATAGCCGCCTCGCAGGCCGGTATTAACGCTTCTTATCCAAATTACCAGCCTTCTGGCTATAGCCTCAACGGTCCAGTTGCTTACCAGCAGGGCAGCGTAATCATGAAGTTTGCCGCTAACGGCAGCAACGAGAATTTCACCTTAGCGCAAACTCGCTCCGAGTGGGATTCATCGGCCGTGCTCGAAAATTACATCAAGCCGAAATCCCGCGACAAATACACCACGACCGCTGCCAATGGCCTAACCATCTATTCATATGGTACTCATGCCGCTTGGGTTAATGCTGGTATTCTCTATACTGTCGATGGCAACGCCGAGCTAGCACCAGAACAGATCCAAAAGATAGCCGCCAGTTTGTAATTTATGCATATTTGTGGTATAATATAAAGATAGGCCTTATTCTTGGCGATATGGGGATAACTCTTAACTTTTGCACCTGCCGGGTGCTTTTTGCTATAATTAGGCCATGGGCGACGACAAAGATTACACCAACGTCATTCTTGAAGAAATCCGTTTGCAGATGCGCGCGGTATTAGAGATTGTATCAAACCAACCAACACGCGAGGAATTCAATAATTTACGCGAGGAGTTCGATAGCCTCAAGACCGACGTCAAAATAATCAAACGAGCTGTCGTTGATAACGACAAAACTACTCGGCACGAGCTAGAGTTACTTGACCGGCGCGTCACCGAACTAGAAGAGAGCGCCTCATGACCACGCGTACTCGCTTCGCACCTAGCCCAACCGGCTACATGCACGTCGGCGGTATGCGTACCGCACTGTTTGCTTGGCTCATCGCCCGGCAGTCAAATGGAAAATTCATTCTGCGCATAGAAGATACCGACCAAAAAAGGGAAGTGTCTGGCAGCGTAGAACATATTTATAAATGCCTAGAGTGGCTCGACCTTATACCAGATGAAGGTCCCAGCGATTTCGGCGGTAAATTTGGGCCGTACAAACAATCAGAGCGTCTTGACATTTACCGGAAATATGCGCAAAAACTCATTGATGCTGGCCGCGCTTATGCCGATCCGTATACACCGGAGCAACTAGACGCTTTTCGCGAAGAAGCCAAAGCCCATAAAAAGCCTTTTTTGTACCGTGATTACCGCCCGGAAAACCCGCCGATTTGGGATGGCAGCCAGCCGCTGCGCTTTCGTTCAGAGCCGAAATCTTACACCTGGCACGACGAGGTCATGGGCGAGATGCACGCCGGCCCAGAGGTAATTGACGATTTTATATTAGTCAAATCCGACGGCTTTCCAACGTACAACTTTGCACACATTGTCGATGACGCCGAAATGGAAATCACCCATGTTATCCGCGGGCAAGAGTTCCTTGCCAGCACGCCCAAATATCTTAATCTCTACGATGCGCTGGATATACCTTGGCCGATATTCGCCTCGGTACCGCCGATCATGAACGAGCAAGGCAATAAGAAATTATCCAAACGCGACGGCGCCAAAGATATCCTAGCCTACAGAGAAGAGGGCTATCTGCCAGACGCCATGCTCAATTTCCTCGCCAGTCTGGGATGGAATGACGGCACCGAACAGGAAGTTTTCACCAGAAACGAATTGATCGAAAAGTTCAGCCTGAAACGCGTCCAAAAATCAGGCGCGCGATTTGACGAAAAACGCTTGTTATGGCTTAACGGCGCTCATATACGCAATATCCCTGTCGATAAGCTTTACGAGTACGTGTCGCCATGGGACGATAAACCGCAAAAAGACGGGGGACAGACTGGTTTCTGGCCGGAATCCGCCTACGCCCCAAATATAACCAAGGAATACCGCATGAAAGTGCTATCTTTAGCGCAAGACCGCCTGAAAATGTTTGAAGATTTACGCGGATTTGGCTACTTTTTCGCGGAGCCTGAAATTAACATGGAACTTATTGACAGCAACAAACAGCTAAAGAAGTTATCTGACAGCGAACGACGCGAACTACTAGAAACCGCCCGCCACGAACTCGCCAAAATCACCGACTGGACGCCAGAATCAATCCAAACCTGCCTGAACAAATTACTGGAGATAACCGGTCAAAAGCCCGGCATTCTCTTCAGCCTAATCCGCATCACCGTCACCTGGGCACCATTCAGCCCGCAATTGAATGACACGCTGGCACTGATTGGTCGCGAACACACTATGGCGCGGCTTCAAAGCTCTATCTAGATATCTGGGGTTAAAATAACAATAAATTAGCAAAAAGTAAGGGGGTTTGTCTGCTATATATTATAAATATAAGCAGACAACCCCAGCGGATAGAATCAGTAGAGACGTCGTCGTTGCGCCTCATCGATCAGCCGATGGCGGGCGACCAACTCTTCAGGCGTCTCGCCACAAAGCGAGGCCACCTCGCGCAGTTGCCGTTCGCGTCGCTGCCGCCCTGCCTCCTCTGGGTTAGAGCAGGAGAAACCTCCTGCAAGAGCAGAAGTGTCTAGGCTCCTCAGCTCTTCTTCTGCCTGTAGACGAGCCAAGATCGGATCCACCTCTTTCCTAACAGTCAGAACAACCTGATCAATCAGGTCGCTCCAGAGACGTCTGGGCAGACGATCTCCCAGCTGGTTTTCGGGCGTGCGGTGACTAAGCCACCGCCCGAGCTCTCCTCCGATATAGAGGAAAAGGTCGGGTCTGCGCCCGAAGATCTGCGCCACCAGCTGGTCGTCGACCAGCCGTCGTGGGAGTACGGGCTTAGTCGGCTCTACAAGATGCCGATGCTTCTTAAGCATCTTAACGTCGTGAAAGGAACACGACGAAAGCGCCAACTGTCTGAGAGTAATGATCACTGCATCAGAAACACGAGTGAACTCCATCGTGTCAGCGAAGGTAGAGCGACGAGTTTTTAGCCACTGCCGCAAACTGCGACGTGGCCGCCTAACACCCTCTGGCACGCCAAGTAGATCATACCGAAGCTCTGGGATATTGACTATTTCGTCGCAGGTCACCCCTGCGACGAAGTAATACCCTTCCTCAATCAGCTTTGAGGAAAAAGCTGGAGACTTCTCCTCAAAAACGTCCACGACGCCAATAGGCTGACCATCAACTACGTACGACACCGAGATGTCGTACGTGGTAAAGACCCAGCTAGTTGAGCTCGTGGCGATTGTCTCCTTGACAATCTCAAGCAGCATATTCTCTTCCTCCTTTCATCTATCCGAAGAGAATATTCTAATATTCTACAACTCTACTTATTTTTTGTCAAATTACGACTAACTAAAATTCTACTGATTATTTTGATTTTTTTGTTCTCGACGCTCGCTTGGAGTCATGCCGCCCCAAATGCCATCGTCTGTTTTGTTCAGATTGTTGCTTAACGCATGCTCCAAGCATTCAGACACAACTGGACAATCACGGCAAATCCTTTTAGCACGTCTAACACGTTCTTCCTGTCTGCCAGCTCTATAGTTATCCGAAGGAAAGAACAATTCAGCAGTACTAGAACTGCACGCTGCGCCTGCTTGCCATTCGACACCGAAGCTCGGATCCGCAGTAGCTCTAGTACTATTCTGTAGATTTATTTCGTGTATTGCTGCACCTCTGAACAAACCCATGACGCAATAATAGCATACGTAGCACATCGCGCAAACCATAACCAATTCATGCCAATTATGCTATAATTTTACCGAGATGCAAAAGCAAAAAATAAGCAGACGAAACAGACAACCAAGCCCGCTCGTGGCGCAACACTACGCGGTTGACGGTAAGCAGTCGCGCCTGCAACGACTGCACGATTTCATTAATCGTCATCGTATTGCAACAATGTGCATTTGCGGTGTAATCCTGATCACTATCGGCGGGGCGGTGGCCTTCGTATTGACATATCGCGCGCCAGTTGCCGACACTGCGTATCATGCTCCTGCCAAAAAAGCTCCTAAACCTGCCGAAAAATACTATTCTCACCTCAATGGCATTGAAGTCACCTCTAAGGATGATCTGTCCAAACCGGTCACTGCCATCATGATCGAAAATTCGCCTGATGCCCGACCGCATTCCGGACTCAAGCAGGCCGAAGTTGTCTATGAAGCCATCGCCGAAGGCGGCATCACACGCTTTCTGACACTATTCCAACAGCACAAGCCGCAGCTCATCGGCCCGGTCCGCAGCCTGCGTATGTACTACGTCGATTGGCTAGCACCATATCAGGCTAGCGTCGCCCACGTCGGCGGCAGCCATGCTTCACTGCAAGAAATTCGTAATGGTAAATATCGCGATATTGATCAGTTCTTCAATGGTAGTTCGTACTGGCGCGCCAACGATCGGCGGCCGCCGCATAATGTCTATACTAGCTTCGAGAAATTAGACGCACTCAACGCTGGCAAAGGTTATAAATCATCGCAATTCACCAGCTTCGCTCGCGCTGACGGCAAGGCCAGCGACAAACCAAACGCCGTCAGTATCGACATCAATTTCTCTAGCAGTTGGTACAACACCCATTACGACTATGACAAGGCTAGCAACACCTATCTACGCAGTATCGGCGGGCAGGCCAGTAACGACCGTGAAGAGGGTAGGCTAGCGCCGAGCGTCGTCATCGCGCTGCACGTCAACGAGACTACCGTCATGGAAGACGGCTGGCGGCAAAGTATCGTTACTACTGGAACTGGTACTGCAACAGTGTTTCAGAACGGCACGGCCGCTGAATGTACTTGGCGCAAGAATGACCGCTTTAGCCCGCTCGAGCTCATCGACGCTGCCGGCAAACCAGTCGC
>ERZ773212.47-NODE-47-length-68248-cov-3.848826_pt1 | contig 68248 bp, 73 predicted proteins | sample MGYA00581005_ERZ773212 | MGnify/ENA primary metagenome ERZ773212 (study PRJEB29015, sample SAMEA2738154) | human oral metagenome | biome: human oral; feature: human-associated habitat; material: saliva | place: China | collected 2196 ... | reverse complement strand
CCATGAACCGTTAGTGCTGTGCTTACGTTCTATATTTGTCAAGGCGGTTTCTTGGTCGCATACGTTACACGGAATTTCTGTTAAATCTATTAGTTCTTGCGGTTCATATTTCAATGGTAAACGTCCAGACACCTCTGAGTATAGTGGAGAATCTTGTAGGTATTTTAGAACGGCAACACGTCTGTTGCCATCATATACAACGGGTTTGTTGTCGACATAGACAACAGTTGGTAACTCACTGAAATCATAATGCGCGCCCATCTCTGTCACAAGCTTATCTAAATTCCATGCTTTTGGATTCTCGTCAATAGCGCGCTTAATGATATCTGCGTCAGTAACGTTCGTATCAATAGGGTCGCGTGGATTTTCCGTCCATAAACATAAGTCTTTTACTTTGATGTTCTGTATATACTGAACGGTCGCCACACTAGCTCCTATTTATTGTTAATAACCTTTTGGTATATTATAACACCTCTTCTTTAGGATATCCTTCGTCTTGCTCCATAGTAGAGTATGATAGTTCGGTCTTTAGAAACCTGCTTTTCGTGCTCTCGTGCTTAGGAAAGTCGAGAGCATGACATACGGTTTCTAGAAACCGCCGAAGTTGCATTCTGTCATCCATAACGCCATCTTAACCAAAAAAACGAGCATAAAGCTCGACATTTAAAATTGGTGCGGGTTAGGAGACTCTAACTCCTGGCCTCTTCCATGGCAAGGAAGCGCTCTAACAACTGAGCTAAACCCGCATAATGTTTGCTGCGTATCTCGCCGGCAAAGCGTCATAATTTTGCGAACTCGCCTATGATGTGCGATGCAACAGCCAATCTTTCGATTACATAGTAAGTATAGCAAACAAAACCGCTCATTTCAATAATCTTCTCACCAATTCCTCTTCGTATGATCTGGTGTGGCGTCTTTGTAATCTTCCAGGTGCTGGTTTCTTTCCTGGGATTTGCGCTGTTCGTTGTAGGAGTCGATGAATCGCTTGTCCAATTCTTTGAGTTTGCCGTCGGTGCTGCCTGCGTCAACTTTTTCTTTATCGCCAGGGTTGGTGACTGAAATGCCCTGGTCGCCGTTTCTGAGCTGTTTTATTTGCGCCAACTTTTGCCGGATTCGCTGCTCAATAACGATTGCCGTTTTGCCGTCGTCATTATTCGCGTCGACTGTTTGGCTGGCAAATTGCACGCCGCAACTATCCTCGCCATCGTGCAGTACGGCGTTTGCCTCGTCGTAGCGGATGATTGCTTGGTCGTAGCGTTTTTCGCTGGCGAGGGCGTCTGCTTGCGCCTCGATTGATAACGCCAGGTTGATGCGGACAGGACATTCGCGCGTTTTCGGTGCTTTTTGCAGGGCTTGGCGGAATTGTTTTTCTGCCGAGTCGTAGCGGGCTTGCTTATATAAAGCGTTCCCGTCATTAAAAAATACTTTATAAGATTCAAATAAATTCATGGTATAGATCGGTGATAAGCGGAAGGAAGCCTGGCTGTTGTCGCCGTTTTTATAGGCGGCGTGCGCTGCTAGCGACAACAAGGGGAAGCTTGTTAATTTAATAGCAACCAGCAGAATCACCGCGCAAACAGGGAACGAATAGCGGAGCAGTTTCCGGCGTTTTTCTCGGCGGATTTTTTCAAAATCTAGTTTTTTCAGGTCAAATGGACGATTCTTACTCACGATTTTCTCCCTCCGACGGTGTTATGTTTTGCAGTTTGTGCAAAGGCAAATAGATGGTTCTGATTTCAAAAGCCAGCAAAATAGCAGCCGCAAATATTGCTATCCAATAGATATCGTTGTAGCCGTCAAATGAGCGGCTGCTATTGACAGCTTTGTCGACGGAACCGTTCTTGACGACGGCGTCGATGGAATCTGGGGTTTGCCGGTGTGTGTACGGCAGGCCTGTTTGACTGGCGATGTTTTTAAGGTTTGTCTCGTCAATTTTTGATACGGCATATTTCAAATCTGGCCCGCGTAGGTAAAAACCGTCAAAGCCGCCGCTGTAGCTTGGCGTTTTCATTTTTCCGCCGTTGGCAGTGCCGTAGCCCATAATCGCGCCGCCGCCCAGTAGCGGTTTCAAGCTGGCGAATGACTTTGGCGAGGCATCGCTGGTTTGTTCGCCGTCGCCCAGGTAAAATAGCAGCGAGGTGCGCTCGGGGTTTTTATGTTTGGTGCGAGTAATTTCCGAGGCGATGGTGTCAATCGGCGCATCAATTGAGCTGCCCATGGCATAGCTTTCGCTGATGATATTTACCGTGTCAACTGCCGATTCAAACATTCTGACGTCCGTCGATAACGGTGAATTGACGAAAGTTTTATTATTGAAAGTTATTAAGCTAAATCGCGCGCCGACCAGCTTTTTGGCAATTTCTTTGGCGTCGCGGCGCATACCATTGATTCGCGGCTGACCGTTGTCATAATCCTCGGCAGCAGAACTCATCGTTGTATCTATGACAACATAAACATCGACTAGCAGCGCCCCCCATTCTTTCACTTCGCCGGGAACAGCTGGGCGAAAACAGGCGGTAATGATGAGCAAGACAATACAGAACCGCCGCAGCCACGCTCGCCGGTTGGATATTGGTTTGGAAAAAATTCTCCAACCTGTAAAAATTGCAGCAACTACCAGAATTATCAGCAACAGATACCACGGCAAAATCGGTTGCACTATCATATGCGAAGCCTCCAATCGATAATAATGAGGGAAATTATGATAATAAGCATGCCGTATAGCAACAATTGCGGCTGATCGGTGCGAGTAACGCGCGGCGTACCTTTGAAGCGGGAGGCGTCTTGGGCGGCGATTTTTTGGACAATGTTTGGAATTGTGTTTTTGTCGCGCAGTGCGTAGTAATCGCCGCTGGTCGCCAGCATGGTTCGCTTCAATTCTGCCGCTTCGGCCTCGCGGTTTTTATTACTATTCGGGTAAATAGCGTATACGCGGATGTCTTTTTGTTTGGCCAGCTCTGCTGCCTCGGGCAGGGAAATTATCGGCGTGCCAGCTAATTGGTTGTCGGTTCCTAGAATGATGCTCCGGGAGCGTTTGCTGTCCAACTTGTCGAAGCGTCCGATGCAACTTGCCAGTCCGTCGCCGATCAGCGACGAGCCTTGTCCGTTCGAGACTGCTGTGCCAGACAGGATGTCAAAATATTCTAATGTTCCAGGCGGCGTCAGCGCCTTTTCGATCAGTGCTAGCTTACTGTCAATTAGGCTGGCGTCGTCTGTCAAAGGAAATATCACTGCCGGCGAGCGGTCAAACAGTACCAAACCGAGCCGTTCGCCGTCAAATTTTCGCGCCAATGTGCGGTAAGTTTTAATAATCTCTACGTCATATTCATACATCGACCGCGATACGTCAAGGCATAACACAATGTCGCGATTTTTCACCTCGGGAGAAACGACAGCCACCGACGACGGTCGGCCAGTGAGAATAATCATCATAACCAGCAGGAGCGCGTGCAGTCCCAGTACAACCGCTAACAATTTTTTATACCGCTTAACCTGCTGAATATAGAGCGGGAAAGCACGCAGCCGCGATGTATTAGCGATAGGGAGTTTTTGTCTAGGCGCGTCATGGCGTTTCGGTCGGCTGTATCGGCGGAGTATAATCGGCGCGGCAAACCACAGCAGGGCGATAATTATAATTAGCGCCAGCGATAATTGCCAAAAAACTAATTCCATGCCGCTACCGTCTTTCTGGCTAGTGTCGCCGCCTCTGTGACACTGCCTTGCTCGACCGCAGTAAATTCAGGAATATAGAATTGCTTGATGGCGGTCGCCAATGTTTTATAACGAGTCTTTTCTAAATCTCGCAGCGTCAACGTGTCAACGCGGTGGCCGTTTATCTCGACGACGAACATGCGAAGAATATGGCTTAATTTCTGGTGGGCTTTGCGCGAGGATAGCTTTCCGGCAGCGTGATTTTGTTCAATTTCGTCGATTAGCTGTTGGTATTTCTGTTTCAAGTCAGTCAAATCTGGCGGCGTGTACGGTTTTGGTTTGAGCGTAGCCAGGCTGCGGTGAGAACGGCGGCGAGTAGAATAAAACACAAATCCGTACCATAAAATAATCGCGCCTAAAAGCAAGCAGCCGATAACCAGCCACAGCGGGTCATAATCTACCCATTCGCGAAGCTCAGTGCCAGCGTGCATGCTTTTGCCTTTCTAACAGCGAAAAGAAACTGCCGACGACGTCCTCTTCTCCGGAAATTCGCTCGCTGATGACACCCAAACGCTCCAGGGCCGTGGAATATTCGCGGTAGTATGATTGCTGCTCGCGGTCGAAATCAGCCTGCAATTTCGTTTGTTTGCGAATAAAATAAGGCAGCTCGGCCAAATCGTCAATATCATAAAAACTGCGGTTTCCGTCAAGTCCTGAAGCGTCATTGACAGTTATCCATAACATCTCGTGCTGGGCGCGCAACCGCCGGATAATATGCTGGTGCTCGCTGGTCAGTTCATCGTCGTTGGCGACCACCACTAGCATCATTTTGCGTCGTAAATTGCGTGCAATATATTCAAGCTGATTAACAATATTGCTCGGCGCTGCTGCTAGCTGGGTACTCTTTTCAATGTGCCGCAGTAGCTGCTCAATATGCCGGTTGTCGCCTTTGAAAGGAATATAGGTGTTATTCTTGGCGTCGCCGGATACCAGTCCGATCAAATCGCCGTGCCGCAATACAATATATCCCAGGACTCCGGCAGCCATGATACTGATGTCGCGCTTGTTGCTGCCGCTTTTACCGGTCGCTGCCATGTGGCGGCCAGTGTCGACGACTAGCAGAATATTATGTTTGCGGATTGCTTGGTAACGCCGGATTCGAATACCGCTGCTGCGAGCAGTCGCTTTCCAGTCGATATCTTTTATATCGTCGCCAGGAATGTATTCGCGCAAGTCGTCAAAATCAAGACTGCGCCCCTTAAATACCGATCCGTATTGACCGTCCAGCAAACTCCGCACCTTTTCATGGGCGTAGAGATCCATCTTGGCTTTGACTTTGGTGAAGAGACTTGGCATATTACGGCACAGGAACAGTGTTAAATATCGAATCAATGATAACTTCTGGATGAACTTGGTCGGCGATGGCTTCAAAGTTGAGGATAATGCGGTGGCGCAATACGCTGTGGCGTAATTGCTTGACATCCTCTGGAATAACGTAATTGCGACCGTTAATCAGCGCGAGGGCTTTGGCAACTTGCTGGAAAGCGATACTGGCGCGCGGGCTGGCACCGTATTGGACGTAGCGCGCCGTTTCGCTTGGTATGATTGAGGCTGGATTGCGCGTTGCCGAGACAATTTTCACAATATAATTCTTAATAGCGTCGTCAATGTATACTTTTTGCGCCAAGTTTTGCAGCGTCTCGACTACCGCCAGCTCGATATTTGGCGTGTTGCTATTATTCGGCGCCTCGCTTAACTTGCCCGATTCTATGCGTTTCAAAATCTCTAATTCCTCGTCTGGAGCAGGGTAGGATAAAACTTCTTTTAACAAAAAGCGGTCTAGCTGCGCCTCTGGCAGCTCGTAAGTTCCTTCCTGCTCAATCGGGTTCTGGGTAGCTAGCACGATGAAAGGCTTCGGTAGATCGTAGCGTTGTCCGCCGATGCTGGTCTGCTTCTCCTGCATCGCTTCCAGCATGGCGCTTTGAGTTTTGGCGCTGGAGCGGTTGATTTCGTCCAGTAGTACGAAATTGGCGTGCACTGGGCCCAGTTCGGTGCGGAATTCGCCCTTGTTATAATCGTAAATCTGCGTACCGATGATGTCGCTTGGTAGCAAGTCTGGCGTGCATTGAATGCGCTTGAAAGAGCCCTGCACGCTGGCGGCTAGCGTCTGTACGGCTGTCGTTTTGGCAAGTCCTGGTACGCTTTCTAGCAGAATGTGTCCGCCAGTCATCAAGCTCACCATCAACGCCGTCCGCAAGTTTTCTTGTCCGACTACTCGCGACGAGAAAGCGTCGAAAACAGTCTGGATATTTTGGTTGGCTGCGGCCAGCTCGCTGTCGCTAATCGGCGCAGACGCAGGTTGAAATTGCGTTGTTGGCTGTGCGGCAGACTGGGATTGTGCTGCTAGTGTGGTTGCAGGCTGGGATTGTGCTGCCGGCTCGGTTGCTGGTTGAGGTTGCGCTTCTGGCATGGCTGCGGACGCACTATTGTCTGCCGGCGAATCCGACTGAGCTGGCGCTGGTTCTTGATCTGCTGATATAAACGGATTTGGATTCATAATAATTATTCCTTTCTATGTCCAATATTGCGAGATATTCGTTACTAACAAGCGGCACTCTTCCGGAGTGTAGCTATCCTTTTGTTCAAAATAATGCTCTGCCGGAAACATATGAGTCATGACGTCCAGGGCGACATCTTTGTCGGTTTGCAGGTGAAAATAATCTGCCGCCGTGCTATCGACGTTGCCGCCTAGCCCATACAGGGCCCTGTAGCGCACGCTCTTCAAATACTCCAGAGCCATCGCAATTTCTATCCGGTCTTCGACGATGTCGCCAGTCAGCAGCAACACTCTCCCGTTGAGGCCATCTTTAGAAAATGTCCCGTACTGATCGAGAATGCGGTTCAATTCAGAAAAGGCCTGGCGCTTCATGTCTTCCAGTACCGAGCGGGATTCTAGCTCAATGCCGTCGCGCTGCGGTTTTTCCAGATCAGGGTTCCACGTGAACATGCCCGCCGGGTCAATCAGTCCGACCACCCGCGGATCGCCAGGAATAATGATTCGCTTGCTAAGCAAGGGAAACACCCAAGCATTAATCTCGCTCGCCAAACCAATGCAAGCTGTCAGCGCATCTTCTTTCAGCGCGATAACGACCGCTTCCTGGCCCTTCAAATCGCTCACGCGCCCCGCCAAAGTCCGCCCCAGCTCAATCCTATTGATATAGTACATACTGGTTATGATTATGCCTGAAAGTGCGGGAGAATGCAATTTGATTTTTCTGAGCTATTTTAAAAATGGTTATTATGTAACCTTCCCAAGGTTGAGACGGGAGCTAGATTCTTTTCATAGGCACTACTCTAGATCTGAAATAGCGGCTCTGTGTATTGAAGATCTAAACCTACTGCGCAAAAGGCAAGCGCAGAAATATGGGCATGTTGCGCTAGTTAGTAGCAATTTAGGAAGTTAAAACTAGAAAAAACAAAATAATTAAGTATAAAATTGTCGACACGTTAATAATTTATTTGATTTCATCAAAGATGACTGGGTGGTGCGCGAGTAGTGTAACCATTGCATAACAGCGATAGATGCGGAAAAATGTGATACAATTTGGATAACATGAGCAGTAAAGACTTCTCGATCAAACAGCTTGTAGCGTATTGTCTAGATTATGCCAATCTGACAACGACAGATGCGTTAACACGTTCTGTTAGCACAGGTAAAATACCTAGTGGCCTAATAGACATAGATGAAGTAATATTTAAGAGTACTAAAGACAAATTTACTTTCAGGCTACGAATCGCTATTAGTGAGAAAGAAAAAGATGAACTCGACGACGCAGAATTAGAAGAACTTAATGCAATTATCGAAAGAGATAGACGTGTAATCGAGAAGATTGACGAGATTGACAAAAAGATTCGAACACAAAGCTACACAAAACAGGTAGTCTTGGAGACTGGTTTTGTGCATTTTGACGCCAAAAAGATAAAAAATTCATTTTTGGCAAAACGTACATATGAAGAGACTGACGATGTGGAGAGTTTTTCTAGATCTCTATTGCAACTGCCAATAAATATATCTATAAGTTACCTGAACCGTAACTTTATTGAGGTAGAGATAGGGCTTCGCGATGATAGCGTGTCTATATTGATCAATAAGTTTAAGGATTGTATTCCTCAGACTAAGTTTGACGATCTGTTCTCTTTTGTTGCAGAATCTGAATCGAAAGAAAAAAGCTACTTACCAATAAATAAAAGCTTTACAGATGAGCTGTGGAATCGTATATATGCTCAGTTGCGAAATATTGGTGCTAAAAATATCACTGAAAGGCCAAATTATTCCGACTGTGAAATCAAATTGATTGGCAAAGCTAACTATTTTTTGACAGAAGACCTAGATGCTATTACTGACATTGACGAGGAAGTACTGCTCGAAACGGCAATTAGTGGATTTATTTCCAATGATGAAATGGATATAGAGGAATCAGTCAGTGACAAGGGTGATACAGAAATTTTCTTTCCGTTTCCGTATGATAAATGGCAGCTAAGAACTTTAGGTATAACGAAGAACAAAGCAATCATCGTTGAGGGGCCTCCCGGTACAGGTAAGTCGCAGACGATTGCGAATTTACTAGTCCATCTTGCCGCAACAGGCAACAGGGTTTTATTTGCTAGTCAAAAAGATCAAGCCGTACGCGGTGTAAAGGATAAGCTAAAAGAACTTGAAATACCTTTTCTCTTTGGATACATACCAGACAGAAACTCCCCGCTACATTCAGATGAAGACGAGAGAGACAGCGCAGCAAATACTCTCATATCTCTTGATAAGGAATTCCAAAAGCAACCACTCCTAAAAGATCAAAAACTACCTCTTGAATGTGTTGATATATTTAAGAGTATTTTTAATCGTTACACAAATATTGAAAGAGAACTTTTTGATACAACGAGTAAACGTAACCAATTAGCCAAGTATGGGGATTTTGCTAAGTTCTCAATTAACAAAGAGCGTTATGACGAATATAGAGACTACCTTCGGGAGTTTGGCAGTATAAAACAGGCTATAGACGATTTCGAAGCCGGCAATGAGCGGTACATAGAGATAAAAGACAAAATGTATCGTGATCTGGAAATTACACTTGATGAAGAAATTGAGATAATAAATAATATTATCGGTAAGTTCAAAGTAATCATGCCTGAACGCGCTGGGTTTATCAATAAAAAGATAGTCGATATTAAACTATTAAATATGCTAAAAAGTGTTGCAAAAAATCTTATACAGGAGATATACAGGGACATCGAAGTGATTCTATTTGATAAGGATTCAACAAAAACTCAAAAATTAAGAGAACTTGAGCTACTTAAAGAATATTTTGAGTATAGTAATTGCGTTGCTAGAAGAGATGAGCTTATAGAACAGGGTAAGATCAGTTATCTAAAAGAGAGACAATTGTTTGTGTCGCTTGGAAAGTTGATTGGCGAAGAGGGTGAAGAGCAGGTTTTCAATAGGATAAATGAGTATAATACGCTTCAGGATAAGCTTGACGGCTTATTGAGTCCACTTAAAAATAACTCTCAGAGTGGCTACCGTAATATCAATGATATACGAAAAGCAGTCAGAGATTTACAGAAATATTATCGTAAAGACACGGTTAGCTATGTTAGAAATAGGCTATTGTCTAACATAGACAAACTAAAGATGTCCAAAGCCACTAGAGCCACATTGAAACAGTTGGCACGATCTTTAACGAAAAGCAAAAAAGCGTACAAGACTTTCGATAAGTTAAAACACGATGAGAATAACTTTGATGTGATGTCTGAAGTTCTCCCAATTTGGATGATGTCTCTTGATGATGTTAATAGAATAATTCCATTGAAAGCGGGCGCTTTTGACTACGTAATTATGGACGAGGCTTCGCAGTGTAATTTAGCATATGCGGTTCCAACAATGTTTCGTTCAAAACACACGATATTCTTCGGTGATAGCTTACAGATGCGCGATACTAATACCTTATTTAAGTCTAATGAACAGCTAAGCTCTATCGCGAAAAAGCATCATGTACCAGACCAGTTTCAGATTAAGGCCGAAGAAGACACGATTAAGTCAATCATGGATATTGCTAGTCTAGCTGGTTTTAAGACGGCTATCTTAAAGAATCATTACCGATCTCCTAAAGAGCTTATTGGTTTTTCTAATCAAAATTACTACGAAAAGGTTGGCCGGCCACTCGATGTCATTAACGACAGAATTTTGACATATAAAGACACGAATCGAGTACTTATAAATCACGTAATCAATGTCGACAAATCACTGGAAGACTCAGAAAAGACTAATCATACTGAAGCGAGGTATATCAAGAGTCTTATAGATGACATACGAAACGACGACCAATTAAAAAATAAATCTATTGCAGTCCTTACCTTCTTCAATGAGCAAGCCGAGCTACTACTTAGAGAAATCAATGATGATTCAATAAAAATCTCAACCATCGAGGGAATTCAAGGCGATGAACGTGACATTGTCATTTATTCATTTGTTATTACCGATGCAACAAGTGGTAAAAAACGCTACATAGCATTGACGGGCGAAGGTGGCGAGATTAGAAAAGGTGCAAACGAAGGACGCGTTAATGTTGCGTTTAGCCGAGCGCGCCAGCAGGTTCATTGTGTAACATGTATACCGCCTACTAGTTGGCCCGATGGTGTTTGGATAAAGAAATATCTCGAATACGTCGAAGATAATGGTTTTATACAGCGGCAGAGTAAAAAAGACTTGCATTTCGATTCTCATTTTGAGGAAGAAGTATTTGATTATCTTACTAGCAGCTTGCCAGAGAAAGTTTACGTGATTCAGACGCAGGTTGAGAGCTGTGGCTTTAAGATCGACCAAGTTATTACTAATATTAAGAGTGGTAAAAAGTTAGCAATTGAGTGCGATGGACCAACGCACTTCGAGAATGGCGACGGTCAAGTTTATGTTGATAACGATTGGGAGCGACAAGCAGTTCTGGAAACGGCGGGCTGGAACTTTTATCGCATATCTTGCTTTGATTGGAGCGATAACGAAAAGAGCGTCAAAAAAGATGTTCTAGATTTTATAGAACGATACTTCAGCGAAAGCTCCAATCATCAGACTTCAAAAATAGTTCGTGATATAAAACAATTGGAGATTCAACCATCCGAAGAACCTTTGAACTTGTATAAAACAAACATCAAACGCTCCAGTAGACATCAATCTGATACTAAAGAAAAGTATGAAGAAGTAAATCTACGCGAAAATCGCTCCAGGCTACCGGGAGGCCTAGATATATCAACAAAAAATACCAAACAGTCGTTTAGCGTTGGTAGTCGTGGAGTGGATCAAGAAAAGTTCGGTCGATATTTAGCATCACATGTCGGCAATACTATTAGAGTACATTATCAATCAATGCGAGCAGGTAGTGCTCAATCACTTAGAGAGCTCAGATTACATAGTTATGATGCAGTCTATTTTTATGCCGCAAGACGTGGTGATGATAAATCTTATAGGTATCGGCGCGACAGAGTTATTGAATATAAATAATTTATTACTAAACATAATGTTATCGATTTGCTAGCAATCATAAAAAGCACTCCATTAGTTTATGGAGTGCTTATTTTTATGGCTCGTTATTATTTCTTGCTGCCACGAATTGCGTCGATCAGTTCAATCGGGAACAACATCATCGTCTTTTGACTTGGCTCAGTGGAGATTCTCTCCAGGGTGTTCAGAGTGCGTAGGTTAATCGCGCCCTGGGTTTTTGCCAGGATCTCGGCGGCTTGTGCCAGCGTCTCGGCAGCAGCTTTTTCGCCGTCGGCGTTAATGATGTTGGCGCGGCGCTCGCGCTCGGCTTCGGCTTGCTTGGCCATGGCGCGCTTCATGTCGCTCGGTAGTTCGATATTTTGGATTTTAACGTTTTCGACGTCGATGCCCCATTTATCAGTCTCAGCGTCGACAATCTCTTTGATTTGCTGCGAAATCTCCTCGCGCTTGGCCAAGAGATCATCCATGTCAACGTTGCCAGTGACATCGCGTAGAGCAGCTTGGGCGAATTGGCTGGTGGCGTAAATATAATTGGTCGTCTCCAGCACCGCCTTTGGCGCGTTAATCACTCGGAAATAAACTACCGCGTCAACGCCGACAGTGACGTTGTCTTTGGTGATGAATTCTTGTTTCGGCACATCAATTGGCGTGGAGCGCACATCGACCATCATCATCGTCTGAAAAATCGGCACCACCACCCTTAGGCCCGGCTCGCGTACGCCAGTAAATTTACCGAGCGTCAGCACCACGCCGCGCTGGTATTGATTGACCACTTTTATGCCGCTCAGCACATAAATAGCCACGATGACTAAAATTACTATCATTATTTCCATAAATACCTCCTATTTATATAATGATATTCTAGCACCAAAGCGGTATAATAACCATATGAACAATAATCAGCAAAACGCGAATCCGCAGTCGCCAGTTTCACAAACAACGCCAACGATGCAGCCAATCCCCAACCAGTCGCCGCAAGTGACGCCAGCGACACAGCCGTTACCTAGTCAATCACCGCAAATGGCAAACCAACAGTCGGCAGTAGAACCTGAGGAGGAGGCGGCTACAAACCCTAACGACGCTCCTAAAGGTATTATTCAGCAGCATCGAGAGTTTATTAATAGTAGTAATAATATTGTTTTTCACCCAGCGCGCAGTACAATAATTACCTTGATCGTCTTCTTCGTCGGGGCTTTTTTGATGTTTATTGCTCGCATGCAAGACGAGCCGTTTTTTGGACCTGTAATAGTTAATCTTTTCTTGGTACCGTTTTGCTTGACTCTCGGGACGGCTCATTCACCGTTAGCGAGGCTGCGGCTATGGCGAATTGTAAGTTCAATCATGCTGATGCTGAATGTAGGCATGCTATTCATGCATGGTTTATTTGGTATCGCAAAGGACAACGACCCCAGCCCTGCAGTTGGTAGTATGCCGCTGTGGATGCTGCCTGCCGAAAAATCCTTGATCACAGTACTAGCGTATATGATATTTATCATTCCGCCAGCCATTATTTTCTTGGTTACTACGCTGAAGTATTCTAAGGCTACTCAGCTAAAATAGGCTGTTCACGTTAGTAAATACTTATAATCAGTCAAGCTTTGAATATGTGCTAAGTAGGTTGACATAATACCCCCAGGGGGTATATAATGACTTTATGGATACAACAGACATCAAGCGGCGAGCTCTGCACCGCACAAAAATTATTTTAGGGCAAATGCGCGGACTAGAGAAACAAATTGCCGACGACGCATATTGCATGGATATTTTAACGCAAAGCCTGGCGCTGCAAAAGTCGCTGGCATCACTCAATAAGCTCATTTTGGAGCGGCATTTGCGCACGCACATTGCTGACAAAATAGCCTCGGGCGATGAAATCCAGCAAAATGAAGCGGTCGAAGAACTACTTAATCTATACGAGTTAAATAATATAAGGACGAAATGATGCACCACGAATCTCACCCTCACTGCAATATAAAAACTTCAACCAAGCGTATGGCGTTAGCCGCGACCTTGCACTGTTTGGCGGGCTGCATGATCGGCGAAATGCTAGGCGTCACCATCGGCACGCACGCTGGATTTACACCGCACGCCACGGTAATTTTGGCATCGGTTTTGGCATTTACATCTGGCTATACTGTATCAACTATCCCGCTGGTACGTGCTAAGTTATCGTTCATCAAAGCCTTCAAATTAGTTTTCGCTGCCGATACGTTGTCAATTCTGTCGATGACTATCGTTGACAATGTCATTATGCTCGTTGTGCCAGGCGCCATGAACAAAGACCTCACTCATCCGATGTATTGGACAAGCCGGCTGCTGTGCATGACTGCCGCGTTCCTAGTGTCGTACCCTGTCAATTTATATTTATTGCGCCGCGGCAAGGGTCACGCGCTGACTCATCAGTATCACCACCATAATAAATAATAACGGCGCGCGAATAAATTCCAAGGAGCCTTGGCTTTTTCCTTGCCAGCTCGCCAGATTTTTAGTACAATCATAAGGTAAGTTTGTGGCTCTTTAGCTCAGTTGGTAGAGCAGAGGCCTGAAGAGCCTTGTGTCACTAGTTCGAGTCTAGTAGGAGCCACCAGTAAAATACTCTCCCCGCCGGAGAGTGTTTTTCTTTAGGCTAGAAAGCAGGTATAATAATTTTAATGAGAAGTATTCAGCGAAAGCAGGCATCTTGGCGCGGGCCGATAATTTTCGGTGTAGTCTTGGTAGCGGTAATTGTCTTGGTATGTACAGCGATCTACTTTACATTTCGTTCATCGGGTGGCTACACTGCTGTTAAATTACAACCAGCTCGTGAAAAATTCCCCGATATTCAGGTAGATAAGCTGTCGCCGCTACGTGCTCGCGCTATAAATATACTTCGCCAACAGTATGACAATCCGCAGCCTGGCCCGTTTTATAGCCAGGGCGAGCGGCAAGACTGGTGCGCAAATTTTGTTAGTTGGGTTAGCCGCCAAGCTGGCGCGCCGCTAACTAATCCGCATAGCGGCGGTTGGCGTATTCCAGGTGTGCGCAGTCTCGAGACGGATTATCGTAACGCTGGTAAGTTCCGTGCTGCAAATAGCGGCTATCAGTTGCAGCCTGGCGACGCTATTATGTACGACAACGCCAGCCGTCATGGCGAGCACGTGAACTTTGTGCTCAAATACGATAACGGCAAGGTGACGACTATTGGCGGTAACGAGGGCGGCGTGATTAACATTCAACAGTCGGATCTCAGCCGCGACGGACCGATTCGCGGTTTTGGACTGCTAGAATGACGGCGCACATTTCAATTTCTTAACCGTATACGGTATGATAGAATTATGTTCAAAAAGTATATCAAGAAGAAGCTTCAAAAGTATGTCGTTAAGTACTTTGAGCTGCATCCGCATGTCAGATTGATAGTTGTTGCTGGCAGTGTTGGCAAAACTAGCACTAAGCGTGCTCTCGGCAGGCTATTATCGCAGCGTTTTCGCGTCCGCATGCACGAGGGTAATTATAATTCAGAAGTGTCGGCGCCATTGGCAATTCTCGGCATTAACTTACCAGAGAGACTGCACAGCCCATTGGCGTGGCTAGGTGTTTTTAGGGCAGCGCATCGCCGCGTCTATAGTCCGGCGGATGTCGATATTATTATCCAAGAATTAGGCGTTGATCATCCAGGCGAGATGATGGATTTTGGCGCTTACTTGCGGCCGAATATTGCACTGGTTACGGCGATAACACCTGAACATATGGAATTTTTTGGTTCTATTGAACATGTGGCTCAAGAAGAGCTATTTGTTGCTAAATTTTCTGAGTATACGCTAATTAATCGCGATGATATCGACGGGCGATTCGCAGATTTCTTGGAATCGGCGAACTTTAGCACTTACGGCACGACTGGGCTAGCAGAGTTTCGTTTTGAGCAGCAACAGCTTGACGAAAATGGCTACAGCGGCACGGTTATTGCCCCTAACGATATTCGTTTTCCCGCTACTATTAAAGTAGTGGGCGAGCATAGCTTGCGCCCGATCATGGGGGCAGTTGGCGCGGCGATGATGCTCGGGCTGCCCGTGGAAGACATTATACGCGGACTATCGCTCCTCAAGCCAGTGCCGGGGCGGATGAATCTGCTGCGCGGCATTGGCGGCGTGACTATTATAGATGACACTTATAATTCTAGCCCGGCAGCGGCTCAGGCGGCGCTGCGAACTCTATACGAGTTCACGGACGTACCGAGTCGTGTGGCTGTTTTTGGCGATATGCTAGAGCTTGGCGGCAGCAGCCAGGCCGAGCACGAGAAGCTCGGTCGCATGTGCGATCCGAATCTTTTGTCGTGGGTGGTAGTTGTCGGCGTGGCGGCGACGCAATACTTAGCACCAGCGGCCCGTTCGACAGGCTGCCAAGTTCATGTGACGCGCAACGCTATCGAAGCTGGCGAGTTCGTCCGTTCAATAACCGAGCCGGGGACGGTAGTGCTGGTCAAAGGCTCGCAGAACGAAATATTCCTCGAAGAATGTGTTAAGGTGCTCTGCGACATGACCGAGGATGCTGAATTAGTCCGCCAAAGCGATAAATGGCTAGCTATCAAAGACAAATATTTCCAGCAATTCTAATCGTGTGTATAATAGGTTTAAGTTAAGGAGTAAAGGAGCAAGCTAGCAATGAAACAAGACGGTGCGCCAAAGAAGCCGAAAACCACTAAAAAGAGGGTTTCTGACAAGCCTAAGACCAAGGCCAAAACCGAGACCAGTAAAAAAGCTAAAGTTTCAACAAGCACGACGACGCCAGCGTCAGCAGTTGCCGAACAATCCGCTGCAAAATCCAATACTGTGGCAGAACAGCCAGCCACCGCTACGACTGCTGCTAACCAGACTGTGGCTCAACCTATAGCTCAACCAGTGTTACCGCCGCAGATGGCGATAGGCCAGCGAAAGTCTAAGGTGGGCTTGATTGTTGCTATTTGCGCCGTAATATTAGTTGTGCTGCTGGCGATTGCTGGCGCTACTGCTTATGCGTTTTATCAGAAGCCAGAAAACGTCTTGCTCGACGCGGTTAGCAAATTGCCGCTGGCTACCAAAGTCTCGACTAAAACCACAGTGAACTCAAACTTCTCTTATGAAGCTGACGGCGTGAACATTAAGTTCAAAAAATTTACATTTGATACTGGCGCTGAAAATACGCCGAAACTTGATGCAAATGCCGAGTTGGCCTTAGAAGTGAACGGCAAGGAGCTGTCTCTCAAGGCTAGCGGTTTGGCAACTGACAACGGTACAGTCTATTTCAAGGTTGACAATATCGTATCAAGCATCAAGGAAACGTTATCTATTCTACATCAAAAGTTGCCAGCTCAGGCTGAAAAACACTTGAAAAAGATTGACGGCAAGTGGGCAAAATATTCGCTAGCTGATGTTCGCAAGCAGGACAAAAAATCAGCCGATCAGCTGCAATGTGTGATTGATGCTTACAAAAAATACTCCAAAGACGACAAAGCTAAGCATCAAATCTCCAGCGTTTACAAAAAACATCCATTTATAATTATCGACAAAGAAGTTAAGTCGCAAAATGGTAATTTTGGCTACGACGTATCAGTTGATGACGACAAAGCAGAGGCTTTCTGGAAGGATTTTCGAGAAACCTCTTTCGCTAAAAGCGTTGAATCTTGCGCGCCGAACGTTTCGTCTTCGTCGTCTGATACTTACAAGTCTGCCAAAAAAGCCAAATCAAAAGCCGACGCTACCATGACCGTTTGGGTATCGCAATGGTCGCATGAACTGCGCGGCGTTGACGTTAAGGCCACTAACCTTAAGACCGATAGCCGTTCCGACAAAAACTACAATGTTAGCGCCAAAACAGTTATTGATTTTAGCAAAGGTTCGCAGGTCGCTGTTCCAAGCGATGCCATAAGCGCTGAAGAGTGGGCAAGGGCGATCAGCCAATCTTTTCAGTCGGTAGCTGGCGGTAGTTATTTATCTGCGCCAACCGTTGATACTGATAATGATTTAGAATATGGCGATTACGACGATTAATTACTAGAACCAGCTGTGTTTTATCTGTTATACTGATAGTTGATGAGACACTATAACCCTTCTGAAATTGAGCCGAAATGGCAGCAAATCTGGGCGGACGACCAGCGTTATCATACGAACGAGTCAAGCGCCAAGCCAAAATACTATGTGACGGGCATGTTCCCGTATCCAAGCGGCGCAGGCATGCATACCGGCCACTTTATGGAGCATTCCATTGTCGATGCGGTGGCGCGTTTTCGCCGGGCGCTCGGTTATAACGTAATGTATCCGATTGGCTGGGATAGCTTTGGTTTGCCGGCCGAGAATTACGCTATCAAAACTGGCCGCAAACCTCGAGAAACTACCGCTGACAATATTGCGAATTTCAAAAAACAATTGCGCAGTGTCGGTGCTAGTATCGATTGGTCGCGCGAGATCAATACCAGCGACCCAGAATACTACAAATGGACGCAGTGGATATTTACTAAGCTGTTTGAAAAGGATTTAGCCTATCAAAAAGAATCGCTGCAATGGTGGTGTCCAAAAGACAAGACGGTTCTCGCCAACGAGCAAGTGATTGACGGCAAATGCTGGCGCTGCGACTCGGTTGTTGTCAAGAAATCTATGAAGCAGTGGTTCTTCCGGATCACCGCTTATGCCGAGCAGCTGCTTGCCGAGCTGCCAGAGATGGATTGGCCAGACAAAATCAAAATTGCGCAGACTAACTGGATTGGCAAAAGCGAAGGCGCTGAGATTACTTTTCAAGTTGACGGTAGCGACGATACGATAACTGTTTTCTCGACGCGTCCTGATACGATTTTTGGTGCAACCTTTCTGGTGTTAGCGCCCGAGCATCCATTAGCGCGCACGCTGTTGACCGATGAAACGCGTGAATTAGTCGAGAACTATATTAATGATGCCGTCAAGAAATCAGAGATTGAACGCAGCAACGACACCAAAGAGAAAACAGGTGTTTTTAGCGGCAGCTATGCTATCAACCCGGCGACTGGCCAAAAGATTCCAATTTGGATTGCCGATTATGTTCTGGGGGGCTATGGCACTGGTGCGGTGATGGGCGTGCCAGCGCATGACGACCGCGACTTTGCTTTTGCCGAGAAATTCGAGCTGCCAGTCGTTGAGGTCATCGAGAGGCCTGAGGATGACATTGACACCGACGCTTGCTATCACGGCGAAGGGGTTTTGGTGAATTCCGGCGCTTTTGACGGTACGCGCAGCGAGGATGCTCGCGAGCAAATTGTCGCTTGGCTCGAGCAAGAGGGTAAAGGCAAGTCGCAAATTACTTACAAAATGCGCGATTGGCTGATCAGCCGCCAGCGCTATTGGGGCGCGCCGATTCCGATTATTTATTGTCCGGAGCACGGTACGATACCAGTCCCGGAAAGTGATTTGCCAGTATTACTGCCGGATGTCGATGATTTCCAGCCGCGCGGTGATGGCAAATCAGTCTTGGCGGCGCAAGAAGACTGGGTGCAGACGACTTGTCCAGTTTGCGGCTCTCCAGCTCGGCGCGAAACTGACACGATGGATGGTTACGCTTGCAGTAGCTGGTATTTGCTGCGGTATACCGATCCGCATAATACGCAGCAGGCCTGGGCGCCAGACAAGGCAAATTATTGGGCGCCGCTCGATATGTATGTCGGCGGCGATCACGCGACGGCCCATTTGCTATACGTACGTTTTTGGACGCATGTCTTTCGCGAGCTCGGGTTGACGGATTTTGCCGAGCCAGTTAAAAAGCTGGTTTACCATGGTTTGATTCAAGCCGAGGACGGCCGCAAAATGAGCAAAAGCCTCGGTAATGTCGTTGATCCGCTCGAAGTCATCAACGCCGGCTATGGCGCTGACGCCCTGCGCACATTTGAACTATTCCTGGGGCCGATTAACGAGAACTCTAGCTGGAACAGCCGTGGCATTGCTGGTGTTTATCGTTTTCTTAATCGCTTGTGGACGCTAGTGCAAGAATTTGACGACAGCGACAAAACCGGTACGTCTGATACTCAGAAGCTTGATACCATTATTAATTCTACTACCAAGAAAGTCACCGATGACATTCATCGGCTTAGCTTTAATACGGCGATTGCAGCACTGATGGAATGCGTGAATGATTTGTACAAATTGAAAGTGGCGGGCTACAGCGAAGATTGGCGCTCGCATCTCAAGATGCTAGTGCAGCTAGTGCAGCCGTTCGCGCCGCATATGGCTGCCGAATTGTGGCAGCAGCTAGGCGAAACTTCGCAGCTCGATTTTGCCGCTTGGCCTGCCTGGGATAATGCTAAGATTGCCAGCGACAGCTTGCTCATTATCGTGCAAGTCAATGGTAAACTGCGCGCTAAACTCGAGGTCGCTGCTGATACTAGTGAAAAGCAGATCAAGGAGTTAGCGCTAGCTGACGCCAACGTCCAGAAATTCGTGCTGGCTGAGCCGAAGAAGATTATCTACGTCAAGGGCAAGCTCATCAATATTGTGGCGTGATTCCGTGATCCCGTCCTTGCAAACTTACAAATGGCAAGTAGCGTTTCTGAACCTATATGCTATTACTTTGTTGGATTTTCGACGCCAACGGGCGTAACATCGACGGTGCCGTCACCGTTCAGATCGACATGATACATGATTACTTCTGCGCCTGGGTGTGGTACGACGCTGATTTCGGCGGCAGCCTCATTGACAATGCCGTGTCCTAAATCGCGCTGCGGGCCCGTCCAGCCTTGCTCTTGTCCGTATTGATCAACATAGGCGGTAGCCGCTCCATTAACGCTACTACCTTCTGGAACCTCTACGCGGACAATCGCCGATTCATCGAATTTCTCGGGGTGTTCGCTATATTCGTCGACCAGCTCGACAGCTTTCTGCTCGGCTACAGCTGCTGGGTTAGAGGTTTCGGCACTACTGGCTCCGTAGTCGCCGACGCCGCAGCCTGTTAACGCTGCTGCGCTCAAACCTATGGCAGCGGCAGTAGTAATTAATTTCTCGGATTTACCAACGTTTTGTTCATGACTCATACTTCTATTATAGCATAACCGATATAAAAAGTCAATAATTAAACTATGATAACGCTATAATGTCAAATACTTGAGAAAAACCCCGCTTTAGCGTATAATACTACTAAGTTTATACAAACCGAGAAGGAGAACATTTCATGGCACAGCCAAAGAAACAATCAAGTCCTCGCAAGACCGGCATGCGCCGCAGCCATCTTGTCGAGAAATTAGCCAAGCGCGTTAACGGCCATTCGCCAGTCAAAGTGTTGATTGGCAAGAAAAAATCATCAACCAAGCAGAAATAACCGTTTCAAATAAAAACGGTGAGATAATAAAAGGAAACAAACGCGAATGGCATCAAATAGGCATCTTGGTCGGATTGTTGCGCTGCAAGCGCTATACGAATTGGAATTGCGCCGGCAGTCTGGCGATACTAATGCAGCGTTAGATGATATCTTGAAGCGCGATGTCGAGCGTTACCGTTCGGCGATTGACGACATCGCTTTCGTAGAAGGACTGGCTAGCGGTGTTGTTAGCCAGCAGGAGGAGCTTGACCGGCAGCTGCAACCGATTGCGCCCGAGTGGCCAATTACGCAGATAGCGCGGATCGACAGGGTAATCTTGCGGATTGGACTGTACGAGCTGCTGCATCATCAAGATACCGTACCGCCGCGCGTCGCTATTAACGAAGCGATTGAGCTAGCTAAAGCGTTTGGTTCTGATAATTCGAGCAGATTTGTTAACGGCGTGCTGGGTACTGCTTATCGCAAATTTGTCGAGGAAGGGTCAGATAATGCCAAAGCCGAAGGCCAACAAAAGCAAGTTTGATCATATACGCAAATATTTAACAAAGTCGCGTTCGGCGTCTATCCAAGAAATCGTCCGCGAGCCGACTAGCGGCGGCGTGATTTTCCGCCACGGCGAGTCGGGTATCGAGATTTTACTGATTCAGGATGCCAAAGACCGCTGGACAATTCCCAAAGGCCACATTGAGGAGGGTGAGACAGCCGTGCAAACTGCTCGCCGTGAAATTGGTGAGGAAGCTGGCTTGCACGACGTTGATATGCTAGGCTGGCTGGGCAAGATTCATTTTCGCTATCGTCGCCTCGATAAGCTCGTCTTGATGACGACGCAAATTTATTTGGTGCGCGTTCGTACCAGCGGCGATGAAATCCAGAAAGAGGATTGGATGAAAGGTATCAAATGGTTCCCGTTCAACGAGGCGCTCGAGCTGATCGAATACGAAGATATCGCCAAGCTAATGCTGAAAGCTAAAACGCGGATCCGCCAAGAAAACTTATAAACTTACAAAATACGAAAAGGAGGAAAGATGAGTGGTATGCCAACCGGGCCGTACCAAGATTGGGCGAAGCAGAAATTAGGTTTTGAATATAAAGACATTCAGCTTCTGATTACTGCTTTGACGCATCGCAGCTACGTCAACGAGCACAAAAAATCGGTGAGCGAGCACAATGAGCGTTTAGAATTTCTGGGCGACGCCGTGCTAGAGCTAGTGGTGACAGATTATTTATATAAACATTATAACGAGCCGGAAGGAATCCTGACTAGCTGGCGTGCGGCGCTAGTTAACACCACTAGCAACGCTAAATCTGGCGAAGAGCTTGGTTATGAGCCATTGGTGCGGATGAGCCGCGGCGAGAAGCATGGTTCCGAGCGGGCGCGCCATCAGATTCTAGCCAATGCTTACGAAGCAGTGATCGGTTCGATTTATTTGGAGCGCGGCTATGATGCCGCGGCAGCCTTTATCGAGAAGCACACAATCAGTAAGCTTAACGGGATTTTAGAGAGCGGCTCTTGGCGCGACCCCAAAAGCCATCTGCAAGAAATCAGCCAGCGCGTTGACGGCGCTACGCCAGTCTACAAAGTTATCGCCGAAGATGGCCCAGACCACGACAAAGTTTTCACGCTCGGCGCTTATGTCGGCGACAAACTGATGGGTAAAGGCATCGGCCCTAGCAAGCAAACCGCCCAGCAGCAAGCCGCCCGGGCAGCGCTGGAAGAATATAAGAAACGGCAATAAACCAAAGAAAATAGCCCGCCAGAGGGCCGCGCTGAGGCTTTAAACCTCTAGCGAGCTATTTTCTCGGCGGGCTTAGCCCTTATCCATGGTCGTGAGAATCCTAGCCAGGACCTTGACGGCTGTGTTGAGAGCCTCGGCGTCTCTGATACTCTCATCCAGCTGCTTCTGCTGCTCCGTGACGAGATTGTCATGGAGCGCGACAGACTCGCGGAGCGTAATAATCTTCCTTCGGAGCTCGTCGCGCTCCTTTGTGATGATGTCGAGCTCCTTCTGGAGTCTGTTGACCTCCTGCCTCAGCGTGTAGATGGCCTGCATCTGGGGGGACGGCTCGTACTTGTACATCTTTCCTCCTGGGAAAAGATTTTCGCTCAAAGCAAAAAAGGGCAACCTTCCGCCCCTCTTTTTGGTAACTCTGAGCGAAAAGCTGATATATATATCACATATGAATCGCCATGTCAACGTTTTCCGCAATAATTTCGCAAATTTCGCAAATTTTAAGTATTTTTGAGCTGTTTTGGCCGTTTTTGCGCCCTATAGCGGCGTTTTCTGCCTGAATTGGTCTTATAGGCTAGACTTGAACGAAAAGGCGTCTAGAGCGCGGCTTAGGCGCTTTGTTGACATTTTACTCGTAACACGCTAGAATATGACAGAAGTAACAATAGTACTAACGTGAAGTAAAGGAAGTTTTAATTTTATGCTCGCAATTCGTTTGCAACGTTTGGGCCGCAAGGCCTATCCGGTATACCGCGTCGCCGTCCAGGAAGCACAGCGCCACCCGTCGAGCGGCCGCGTGGTCGCTTATGTCGGCAGCTACAACCCGCATACCAAAGACGCCAATATCAATGTCGAGGCTGCTCAAAAATACCTTGATAATGGCGCTCAACCGACGCCGCGCGTTGCGAAGTTGTTAAAAGAGGCTGGTGTCAAGCTGCCGAAATGGGTTAAAGAGTTCCAGGGCGGCAAGACCAAAGCGGTCAAGAATGCTGAAAAGTTGCGCAAGAATCAGCCAAAAGAAGAGCCAGCCGCCGAAGAGGCAGAAGCTCCAGCTGAAGCCTAACGCTTTTAATTACGAACTAACGCGCTCTAACTGCATGGCTGGGGCGCGTTTTTCGATTTCATAGCAAAAGCATGTTACAATAAAAGTACGATAGTAACCGTGTGACCGCAAAGGAGGAGATACCGTGGGCATGTCGACCATTGACCAGGAATTTGTCGAATATATCGTAAAATCACTAGTAGGACATCCAGACGATGTGGTTGTTGACCGGATTGTCGACGAGAAGGGCGTTTTGCTGACGCTAACTGTCAATCCAGAAGATTTGGGCCGGGTGATTGGCCGCCGCGGCTCGACCGCGCAAGGGCTGCGCACGCTGCTGCGGGCGTTGGGTGCTAAAAATACCGCTCATTACAACCTGAAAATCGTCAATAATGACGAGCGCGAGGACGCCGATCCGGCCGTCGTGGATAATAATGTGGAAAACGCCACTAGTGATTCTGTGGAAAATGACGCAGAAAACACAGAAACCGAGAGCGATTTCGCAAAAAAGTCGCGCCAAGAGCTTGCAGAATTAGACGACCTTGATATATAATCATAAGTAAGTTCATGCGAGAACCCTGAACTAACGAAAACAAAGTACAAAAGCTCTACTGCGAGCAAACCGACAAATGGTTTGAGAGACTTATTTGTGCAAGAAAACCGTCTTTTGAGGCGGCTTTTTTGTTGGGGCGAAATTTCGAGAAGGCGAGCGTAATCTATTACACAAAAAGCCAAACGTGTCAATTGAGACTATACAACTTTTTTGTAAAAGCACAAATATATAGATAAAATATAACGTAGTAGAAGTCAAATACTATTAGGCAATAAAGTCTAGATTGCAGCAAATTATTGCAAGACATGAAAATAGCCCGCCGAAAACGTGCTCAAGCTGGAACTGGGTGTTTCAACCCAGGAGATGCAAAATCTGCGTCTCGAACCAGGTTGAACCAATTTTCAGCGGGCTATTTTCGTGCGAGCTCAGCGTCTCAGGCCGCCGAGGCCCCAGAAGCAGCCGGCCCAAAATGCTGCGCGGAGCGGGCGCCCGCTCCGCGCATTGACAGACCTCATGAGCGCACGCAAACGCGTGCGCTCAATGAGAGAGGGCCTCTTGGACCCGGGGGCGGTGACGGTCGGCATGACCGTACTCCTCTCTTTGCTCAAAGCAAGGACGACTTTCGCCCTAAACAAACTTTGAGCAAAAGTTGATATATATATCACAGATAGACATCCGTGTCAAGACTTGCTACACTATAACAGATGAGAAAAATTCAGGTGATTACCTTATTCCCAGAAATGTTCACTGGCGTGTTCGGCAGTTCCATGATGTGGAAGGCGCAAAAAGACGATCATGTCGAGCTTTCGACGATTGATCTACGCCAGTTCGGGATTGGCCCGCGCCGCACGGTTGACGATACGCCGTACGGCGGCGGCGACGGTATGCTGCTGATGGTCGAACCGCTATGGAATGCGGTGCAGCAGGCTAAACAGATTGACTCTGGCGCTAAAGTCTTAATCATGACACCGCGCGGCCAGCGTTGGCGGCAGGCGTTGGCGCAGCAATACAGCGAAAGCGAAGATGGTTATATTGTGATCTGCGGGCGCTACGAGGGCTATGACGAGCGAATTATGGCGCTGGTCGATCAAGAGCTTAGCGTCGGCGATTATGTGCTAACTGGCGGCGAATTGCCAGCGATGACGATTATTGATTCGATTGTGCGGCTAATTCCTGGCGTACTTGGCGGCGAAAACAGCGCAGCGATTGAGAGCTTCAGCGACGGCGAAACGCTAGAATACCCGCAATACACCCGGCCCGAGGAATGGCAAGGCATGTGCGTGCCAGAGGTGCTACTTAGCGGACATCATGGCAGAATTGCCAAATGGCGGGCAGCGCACAGCAAAAAGGCTGGGGAATAAAGCGATTTTGCTAGTGCTGGGCAGACCCAGCTAGCGTCAACTAAACTAGGAAGCAAAATACTCCTCGCCAAGACAGAGGAGTATTTCATTGTTGTGGTGGATTTATCGGAGAGCGATCGATACATTTTTGTGTTTGTTTTTGTAACTTCGCTGTCTATACAATATACGTTTTTGTGTTTAATAGCAAGCATTTTTTGGACAAAAAATAAAAAATCGTGTGGAAAAATGCTATGCTAATAATATGAAACAGTTTATAGCTAGTATTTTTCCGCCAACAATTTTCAAGAAGCGCGCGCAATATGCGGCGCTGGCAGTAGGTTTCTGGACGATTATTATAATGTTGGCGCAATTGTTTAGGTTCGAAAAATTTCCAAAAACTTTAGAGTCGCTGGGGATTGGCGACGGTACTATCGCTGCTATTGCTATAGTTTTGCTGGAGTTTATTTCCTTGCCATTTTTGTTGTCTATGCCGCGGTTGAGCAAGTTAGAGAGGCGAATATCAGGTGCGTGCACATTGCTAGCGCCTAGCGTTTGGCTGGCGATCAGCGCGGTCGTACTGATGAGCGGCGGGCAGGGAAAAGTTAGTTTGTTTGGCGCGGTAGCGGCGCTGCCTGGGGTGATTAGTCTACTACTGTCCGGCGCGTGGCTAGCAGCTGCGGTGTATTTGACTGCTAAACTGCGGCGGCTAGATTTGAAATAACGGCGCTCTAGTGATATATTAAGGTAGGCGCGATGGGGTGTCGCCAAGTGGTAAGGCACTGGGTTCTGGTCCCAGCATGCGGGGGTTCGAATCCCTCCACCCCAGCCAAGAAATAATGATATGAAGACAACTACCCCCCGCATTCCGAGCGGTTTCAGCGAATACCTGCCAGGCGACCAAATAGAGTTTAATCGTTTGCGCGACATTATTCGCGAAACTTATGAGCGCTATGGCTACGCGCCGCTGGACACGCCAGATATTGAGCTGAGCGAGGTATTGTTGGCGAAAGGCGGCGGTGAAACCGAGAAACAAATCTATCGGTTCGAACGCGGCAAGAATGATTTGAGCTTGCGTTTTGATCTAACGGTGCCGCTGGCGCGCTACGTCGCCGAACATGAAGGTCAGCTGGTTTTTCCGTTCCGGCGTTACCAGATTGGCAAAGTGCACCGCGCCGAGCGAGCTCAAGCCGGGCGTTTCCGCGAATTCTACCAGTGCGATATTGACGTGATTGGCTCGGAAAGCGTGGCGGCCGATGCGGAGTTTCCAGCGGTAATCAACGATATTTTTGAGCAGTTTGCTTTCGGCGAGTTCACGATTCACATCAATAATCGCTTGGTGTTGAACGGCTTTTTCGCTGGAATTGGTTTGGCCGATGTATCGGTGGATGTGCTTCGGGTGGTTGATAAAATCGAGAAAATATCGCGTCAAGATTTTATGGCGGAATTACGCGAGTTGGGTCTTAGTGAAAAGCAAGTCTTGCAAGTAGTTGCTTTCACAGAAATTAGCGGCAGCAACGACGATATTTTATCGCAGCTAGAATCAACGAAAAACGAGATTGATTCTGATGATTTCGCGCTTGGCACGGCAAAATTACGCGAGTTGCTGGCGATGCTGCGAAATATGGGCTTGCCAGAGCAGCGTATTCAGCTAGACTTACGGATTGCGCGCGGACTGGATTATTATACTGGCGTAGTCTACGAAACGACGCTTGATGATTATCCAGAAGTTGGTAGTGTTTGCTCGGGCGGACGCTACGATAACTTGGCCGAGAACTATACGCGGACACGTTTGCCAGGCGTTGGTGTGTCGATTGGTTTATCGCGCTTATTCTATAAACTACGCGAAGCAGGCGTCTTGTCTAGCCATCGCCAGACATTGGCGCGCTGTATGGTAGCGTCTTTCGACGATGCACAATTTGGCGAGGCGCTGCAAATAGCTGCCGAGATGCGGCGAGCTGGCGTGGCAACAATTCTTAATACTGAATCAGTACCGTTAAAAAAGAAGCTGCGCTATGCTGATCGTCTTGGCATACCGTTGGTAGTCTTGATTGGCGAAGAAGAAGTGCGCGGCCGTTTCGCGACAGTGAAGGATATGGCAACCGGTGAGAATAAGCCCATTCCCCGCCAGCAACTAGTCGAGGAGCTGCAACGATAAGGTGGCTTGGCTGGTTAAGGTAATCGCCGACTGGCTGCTGATTCCGTTAGTGCTGCTGGCTTTGTATGAATTATTTTTTAAGGTTGAAAGTAAGCGCCGCTATGAAATTTATTCTCGCGTGCTGATGGCTGGGCTGACGTCTTATGTGGTTGCTAAAATCCTTGGTCTAATATATCAGCCTGAACAGTTGCGTCCGTTCGAGCTGCTTGGCGTTAATCCAGGGGCGGCTTATCTGAATAATCCGGGATTTCCGTCGGATCACGCGCTTTTTGCGATGTTTTTGGTGCTGGCGGTTTGGTATGCACTGCGTCGCCGCTCGATTACTGTAATTATGCTAACTATGGCGCTGCTAGTCGGCGTTGGCAGAATATTAGCGCTGGTGCATACGCCGCTTGATGTTGTCGGTGGCATGGCGGTGGCTTGCTTGGGGGCGTTGTGGTACGTGGATTGGCCTAATGTTAAGCTTGCATCTAGCAAAAAACGCAAGAATGTAGTAAAATAACTTAGTAAGATGACTAATGTGGAGAAACCTATGAACAACGCAAACGAGACTGCAGCGGTGAAGCTGGAGCCGTTTATTCCGATGGACAAAAAGGATATTATTCGAGCTGCTATTTATGGAGCGTTCGCTGGTGCTATACTGACGGTGTTGTATATTTTGGTCGGCCGGGTCGCGTCGGCGGTGATGTGCCGCGGCGATAGTGATTTATGCCAGAATGCGCCGCTGTATGTAGCAATTTTTTCGGTAACTTTGGTGTCAATCGGCGGGTTGATATTGTTGTCGCAGGCGCGAATTTACCGGCCGTTATTTATCGTTATTGCTTCGATAGCGGCCCTATGGGGTCTGCAATCGTATTTAGCGCTCTTGCCGTGGTATTGGGCGATGGCGGCGATGACGGTAATTGGCGCGTTGACGTATGCGATGTTTACTTGGTTGGCGCGATTGCGGTCGTTTATACTCTACTTGGTTGTATCGATTGTGCTGATTGTAGCGGCTAGGTTGATTATCGCTGGGTAGCTGGCGCAGAACCGTTATTTGCGGTATGCTAGCTATATGGAAATAATGGTTTTGCTTATAATTTTAGCGATAGTCGTTGCAGCGGCTAGCGTGGTTATTTTTGTGTTGATGCAGCAGCTGAAGCGAGTGCAAAATAACTCGGCGGTAGAGCTGATTAAGGGTGATGTCGTTGAATTGTCGCGTTCTATCGCTAATTTGCAGCAAACAATGAGCGACAAGCTTGAACGCTCGCAGCTGTCAACTCAGCAATCGGTGCAAAAGCAGCTCAGTGAAAGTTCAAAATTGGTGGCTGATGTCACGCAGCGCTTGACCAAGCTCGACGAGACCAACAAGCGTGTCGTTGATGTGGCGACTGATCTCAAAACCTTGCAAAATGTTCTACAAAACCCCAAGCAGCGCGGTGTTTTTGGCGAATACTATCTGTCGAGCGTTCTCGAAAATATTTTGGCGCCAGGGCAGTATCAGACTCAGTATAAGTTTCGCGACGGCGAAATGGTTGATGCGGTGATTTTTCTTGATAAGGGTCAGATTCTGCCAGTTGATAGCAAATTTAGCCTCGAGAATTACAACCGAATGATTGAAGCTAGCGGCAAAGAGCGCGAGCAGCTAATGCAAAAAGTCAAAGCTGATCTGAAAGGGCGCATCGACGAAACCAGCAAATATATTCGTCCGAGCGAGCATACTATGGATTTTGCATTTATGTTTATCCCCAGCGAGTCGTTGTATTATGATTTACTAATCAATAATGTTGGCCAGGGTGGCAGTTCGCGCGATCTGATTGAGTATGCTTTTCGCGAAAAGCACGTGATTATCACCAGTCCGACGAGTTTTATGGCGTATCTGCAAACGGTATTGCAAGGTTTGCGCAGTTTGCAAATCGAGGAGCAGGCTAAGGATATTCAAGTTCGTGTCGGCAAGCTCGGACAACACATCGCCAAATTTGAAGAGTACATGCAGAAGCTAGGCAATAGTCTCGGTACGACAGTCAATCATTATAACAACGCTCATAAAGAGCTCGGTAAAGTTGATAAAGACGTGGTGAAGATCGCTGGTAACGATTCTTCTGTCGAAGTATTGGCGATTGATCGTCCGTCGTCTATTGATAAGAAGTAAAGATTTTTGGCTATCAAAATATCCCGCCGATAGACGGGATATTTTTGTTAAGAAAGCTAAGACTTAGTCTTTCTTTTTCCGGCCAGCGACCAACACGTAGAGGTTGGCACCGACAGCGGCGCCCGCTAAAGCGCCAACTAGCGACTCGAGCGAGAAGCGCGAATTGACAACTTCGTTAGAGCCAGCTGAACCAGTAGTGAGCTCCTTTTCGGTCGAATCGGTCATTGCTAGCGCAACAGCCGGGTTAAGGCTAGCACCCTTGACGTAAGCGACGTGAGGAATCTCAACTTTATTAGAAGCCGAAGATGTTGCTTTGCTTTGGTAGTCGGCGATTGCTTGCGTCTTGGCGGTCGACAACAAGTAGCCAGATGTCAAAATGCCGACTGCCAGTGCCAAGCCAACGCCGAGCGCTTTGCCAGTATTGCAGGTCTCTTCGCGCGATAGAACTGCCGCTAATCCGAATAGGAAGATGGCGGTGCCGACCAGCTCAATGCCGAATATCGACCAGTTCATGCTGCTAAATCCGCTAAAGCCGAAGTTAATCGAGCCGCCAGTAACCCAGTTGGTGACAATTACAGCCAGCATAGCGCCGATGAACTGGGCGCCCCAGTAGAACGGCAGCAGGATTGTCTTGAGCTTGCGCATAGTCCACAAACCAAATGTTACGGCTGGGTTGACGTGCGAGCCCGAGACAGCGCCGATGCTCATCACTAGCATTACTAGCGTGAAGCCGATAGCTAGCGCGCCAACGCCGCCGTCTTTGAATGTGGTCAAAGCAACCAGCGTCAATACGAACGTACCGATTAGCTCGGCAAAGATTATATTTATGATATTTGATGGAAGCTTGACGCTGCTGCGTTTAGTTGTCGTAGGTTTGGCAGCGGCAGTTTCCTTCTTTGGTGCTTCTACTTTTTCGGCAGATACTGTACGAACAGTCGTCTTGCTGGCGGCCGTTTTCTTGGCGGTCGTCTTCTTCTTGGTAGAAGCGGCTTTTTTAGTAGCCATGAATATTCCCTCCTTTACTGAAATATAGACATAGTATAACACAAAAATATTTTGGGTTGTATACATCTGTTATAATGATGATATGGGACGTTATTTTGAACAGACAGAAAGCCGCAGCGAACTGCAACAGCGTATCGCTGCTGATCTGCGTGAAAAAGCAGCGCAGAAGGCAAAGCAAGAAGGCGAGCCAGTTCCGGGTGTTAGCGGCGAGCTAATCGAAAACTCAGAATATTTGAAAGGCACCAAGGCTACGACAACTCTAGCACCAGCTTGGGTGTTCATTGTACTGATGGCAGTTGGCGTATTTGTGTTATTCGTATATCAGGTGAATAAGTAGGTTAGCAATGGATTTCGAGAAAGTTTTACAAGTTTTATCAGCGCGGGCGGCTCGGTCTAGCCACCCGCAAGAAGTATTGCGCGCTCCAGAAATCAAAACGCTGTATGATCACATCAAGACTTTGCCAAATGATGAGCGCGGCGCTTTCGGCAAGCGAGTCAACGAGCTGAAAAAATCGCTAGAAGTAGTCATAGAAGTTCGCCGCCAGGAGCTCGATAAAGTCGATTTGCCACCAATTGACGTGACGGCGCCGATGGACATCAATGCACCGCAGCCTGATCTATTGCCCAGCGAACGCGGTACGATTCACCCGCTGAGCGCCGAGATTAAGCGTATTTCTGACATTTTCAACCGCATGGGCTTTGTGACGGAAGAGTCGCGTGAGATTGATGACCAATTCCACATGTTTGAGAGCTTGAATTTCCCGAAGGGTCACCCAGCGCGGGACGATTATGACACGTTCATGACCGAGGAAACTGATGCCAATGGCGACCGCTTGATTGCGCCGGCGCACACCTCGACCATGCAAAACCGCGTGCTGAAAAAATATCATGGCAATTTGGAAAAGGGCGAGGCGATCGCCGCCATTGTACCCGACCGGGTGTTTCGCAACGAAGATTTGGACGCGCGGCACGAGCACACGTTTTATCAAGTCGAGGGCGTGTATGTCGCCAAGGGAGTTAATGTCGGCAATCTCATCGCCACGCTGCAAGAGTTTTTACAGGAATATTATGGCAAGAAGTTGGATGTGCGCGTCAACCCATTTTATTTCCCGTTCACCGAGCCGAGCTTTGAATTTGCGCTGAGCTGCCCGTTTTGCGAAGGTAAAAATCCAGATTGTAAAGTTTGCTCAGGCGAGGGCTGGATTGAGCTATTAGGCTGCGGCATGATTCACCCGAATGTGCTGAAAGCTGCTGACATCGATCCGAATGAATACACCGGCTTTGCCTTTGGCTGCGGCATCGACCGCTTGGTGATGATGAAGTACGGCATTGAGGACGTGCGGCATTTTGAGAGCGGTAAGTTGGACTTTTTGGAGCAGTTTTGATTCTAAGTGACGGGTCGGACAACTATTCTTCGTTGAATAATTATTCGTATAGTAATTTTAATTATATCAAGAAAAGTGGACAGTTTTATAACCTATACAGATTTCATAGACCAAAATTTAGTCAGCAAGGGAACGATACTCATTATCAGCAAACAAACTCCCAGCGCCTGCTGCCTGATACAAAGCATCTACCGCTAGAAGTGCATCATGCTGAAGTGTCGGCTTGCCGTTAATGGTCTCATCATAAAAATCTTGCAACGATTCCGGATAACCCTCGTCTGGCGCGTCGTATAGGAATGTATCCTGTAGTAACTTCTTCTGCTCAGGCAGAATATCATCAAAAAACTCTGGATGAAAATCATAAAACCATTCAAGACGGGTTTGTAATTCTAGATATCTATCGTAGTTCATGACTATATTATATATAATTCAGGGAATGGCCCCTCTCTGGATGTAGAGAGGGGCATCCTCGAGGACTATCTCACTCCTCGTCCTCCTTGTCGTCGGAGTGGTACTTCAGCCAGCTCGGCGTGCCCTCGTTGTACATGTAGTACCCGTCGGAGTGCGGTTCGCCAGAGGTCTGGCCGTGGTGCATGTGCTCAGGCTGGTTGGGGTCGACAACCCACGCTTCGTCGCCAGGGTTAGGGACGAGGTAGCTGGCGATGTCGTTCAGATCGCGCCGGTTCGGCATGATCATCTCCTGTCTACTCAAGGATGGCTGCATCTCAGCCTAGAGTGTATGATATAGAATAGAATAGAATAGAATATGTCAACCATTAGCGTCTTTTGACAAAGAAGATTTTTATTAGAACATAGATTAAACCAACAAACTGTATATTTACTCTCGTTTTTGCCTATACTGAAATAAAAACAATCAACGTTCACGTATCATTTCTTGTTGGTCAGCTAGGCAGGCGACTCTACAATCCCATGCAAATATCCCGATAAGGCCGCGTGACAACTTCTGCCGAGTTAAGGTCAAGTTCGGCCTCAATCTCGCTGATCATCGCCAACGCACTAGTCTCATCATCTGACAAAACCTCAACTTCCACGAAAGTCCCAGCGTTTTTGATTTCGTCTATGGCCACCGTTGCCTGCGGAAAATCAGAGGACTGAAACGAGCGACGGTATTTGTTGACCTCGACTAGCCGCACTATGCCGAGGTTGGCGAGCAGCTGTTTGGCGATTGCCGTGTCTCCGGGTTGAATTGGCAGGTTTGTCTCGGGCTTAATGATCACATTGTTTTTCGTATGCGTCGCAGCGGTCGTTGCTGGCTTGTAAGTCAACTCAGCAAAACCATCGCGCTGGCGAATCCGCAAGCACTCAACCGTCTGCATGAAATCGACATCGGGGCGAGAATAATACGTATCAATCTCGTGGAGATTAATCTGCAGTTCAAAACCGAACTTTTCCAGCTTTTTGATAAAATCTTCGATGTTGCTAGTTAAGCGTCGTTTGTGCTCGATCTCTAGAAGTTTGGTTGTCATGGTTTTTTTCGTCTTTCAACTTATCATTATATCCTAGTTATCTATAATCTCCACTCCCTGCCGCGCCAAAAACTCCCGCGCTTCATCATCAAACTGACAATCCACAAAGCGCGATCGCACCGCTAATTTGCCGCTACCGTAAACGAACTCAGTCTCATCATCATATTTCATGCCGCGAAAATCGCAATGTTTGGCTTCAATAATCGTCTTAACACCGCAAAAATCCACATTCCGAACCGACGAATCCTTGAAATAAATCGGCTGCCCGTAAATATGCTTTGCGCCATCAAGCGTGCAATTCTCAAATACAAAAAATCCCATGACAAACTTATCAAAATCCACATTAGAAAAATCTTCGCCAACAAACCGCACCAGCTCACCATCTGAAATAGCAGGATAGCGTATGCGCTGATAAGCAGAGAGATTGTTAGCGCAGATGGCGGCGGCAATTTGATGAAGATTAGCGTTCGTGCAATTATCGTAACCCACAACCGTATTATAATTCAGGGAATAATCCTTTTTCAAATGCAGAAGATATATTAATGTTATACTAGTAGTATTAGACGACGATAAGTTGGAGGGATTTTATGAAAATACTGAAAAAAGTTGCGGTTTGTCTACTAGGACTTATTGTTGTAGCCGCAGCTGCGATAATGATTTTGCGTTTGGTAAACGGCACAGAAACAGCGCGTTTGGAGGAGGTGAAGCAAAGTACGCGCGATCAGTACAGCTACGCCAAAGGGTTGAACCGCGACGATATCGCCAAGAGCTCTATACCTGGCGTCGATATATCAGAGATTAAAGAGCAGTACGCCAGCGGTTATCATTTCAAGCCGCAGCAAATCAAGCACAAAGGAGCCATCGTGCTGTTCGGCGGCAGCGAGGGGTCGGTGAATCCAAACCTGGCAGCCCTGTTGTCTACGAACGGCTACGAGGTTTTTGCAATGTATTTCTTTGGCAAAAATAACTTGCAAAAAGAGCTGGTGCATGTTCCTATAGAAGTTTTTGAACCTATAAAATCATATGTCGCTTCGCACGCCCGCCAATCGAAACCTTTGACGGTAGTCGGGCAATCCAAAGGCGCTGAACTGGGGTTGCTGCTGGCGTCGTACTATCCGAAAGATGTTGACAATTTGGTGTTGTATGCGCCGTCGGCTTATACGTGGCAAGGTTTGTCGAATGATTATTCAAACCAGAAGTCGTCTTGGACATACAAGAATAAAGAATTGCCGTTTTTGAAATTGGACGATTCATCTCCTGAAACTTGGGTTAGCTTTTTAATTGATATGCTGGTTGGTCGTCCGCTGGAATTTGCGCCAATGTACGATAGTATTATCCAGCGAACAAATAATAAATCTGAAGCAACTATTTCACTAAAACCGGTCAAGGCTAGTTTACTGATGTTTGCCGGCGGTAAAGATAGCGTGTGGCCGTCATCGTCAATGGCGCAGACTATCAAGCAGAATTATCCGCAGCAAAGTCAAGTCCGCCTAGAGATATATCCAGACGCTGGGCATGTGTTCTTTGGTCCGCCCGTTATAAACGGTATGCGCACTGGCGGCGATTACCAAGCTAACGAAGCGGCGAAAACGCAAAGTGATAAGATTCTCCTCCAGCAACTTGAATCATGGACTAAAAATAACGAACGAAAGGTATAAAAGATGGCGGCATTAAGCAGTAAAAAAATAATACTAATAGTAGTGTGCGTGGCGGTAGCGCTTGTAGCAGTGTTTGCCGCGTGGGCTTTTCTGTGGCCAAGTCGCAGCGCTGACTTGCAGAAAGCTGATATTCAGCGGCGCGATTATAACCAGTCGGTGGCGGATATTAAAAAAGTCATTGCCGATGATACCGCTAATAGCGAGGTGCGGCCAGATTGCCGGCCAATTTTGAAAACTCACGGCAAGAAAACTGCCCGAGCGGTGATGATTCTTCACGGCGTTAGCGCTGAACCTTCAGGAATGGTTGAGCTGGCAGACTGGTTTTACCAGGCGGGCTACAATGTGTACGTACCGCGAGTGCCGCACCACGGCATGAAAGACAATAAGCTCCACGGGAAAGTCCGCGCCAGCGAATTGGTTAAGTTCATGGGCGACAGCGCCGGGCTAGTCAGCGGTCTGGGCGACGAACTGGGCGTGATTGGCCATTCTGGCGGCGGCACGCTGGCAACCTGGCTGGCGCAATATGGCGATGGATTATTCTCGCGGGTATTACTGCTAGCGCCGTACTATGAACCAGACGCTTCTAAAGCACCGAAGTGGCAAATGGCGCTGCTGCGCAATGTTTATGGCAACCATTTGCTGCCAGATCAATTCTTTGACGGTAATTTGTCGTACCGGGCGCTGGCAAATTATGTCATTATTAAGCAGAATTATCGCAATGATTTGAAAGCTGAAGGCCTGAAGCATCTCGGCTTGATAATTGGCAGCGAGGACGATTTGATTGATAAAACCATGGCGCTGAATATCGCCGAAGGCATGGCTAAGGCTAGCGGCGCCAAATTTACTTACGAAACGACGCCAGCTTATATCGGCGCTGGCCACGAATTAATATCACCAGAAGACAAAGTCGTTAAGAAGTACAAGGAAGAATTGTACGGCATGTACCTGCGGGTGTATGAGAAATAGCATTTAGTAGTTGCGTACTATCAGACGTTTTCCATTTTTGGCTTAGTTAGGTGGAGGTCTGTTATAGTGGTCTACTGTGACTACAAGTAAAGTAAAGATATCCACGAGACCGTTTAGAAGTGTCGTTTCTGGCGGCAAAACCGCCAAACCGCGACTGCATAAGGGGTGTCGCCGAAAAACACATTCTGGCGGCCAAGCCATGCTTGCTCGTAATATTAAGTATCATCAGGCTGCGCCCGTCCGAAAAATGAGGATTAAAAAGCCATATTACGACGCTATCATGTCGGGTCGTAAAACCCTGGAGGTCCGCGTTGGCTATGGCAGTATCAAGCGCTTGCGGGCTGGTGAGCTATTGCAGCTAGAAACTAGTCATGAGTTTGGCGCGGTACGGATTAAGTCGATTCGTATCTACGATAATTTTGCTAAGATGCTGGCAGCTGAGGACTGGCGGCAAATTGTACCGCAAGCCAAAGATAGAGCGGAAGCGCTTCAACTTCTTCAGAAAATCTACCCGCCGCGCAAAGAAAAACTCGGCGTGTATGCTATTGAAGTTGCAAAATCAGAGAGCAGTGCTGTTCAGTGTATGTCCTAATATTTCATAGAGTGATTTTACACTATTTCAAGGATTGTTTTATTTAGCAAATTGGCAATTGTTTTTTCTTTTGCTAATTTCTGCCAAGTTTTCTCACCAGCAACAACGCCTATTTCTGAAATGTACATATCGATATTTGGAACGTTCATTTTCCCGTCGTTGTACGAAAAGGATTTAATGCGGCGAGAAATGCGTGCTAGAGTTGTTTTTTCTAGCATTTTTCTGATAACTTCATGGTATATGTCTCGTAGTTTGTCTCTGTCTGCTAAATTGCTAAGTGCGGCAAAGTCGCAAATACAAGACGTATTCTGGTCAATTTGTTCAGTACGCTCGCTAAGGTTATAATATCCCAAACGAACATTGGCTATGTCGGATACTGTACCATGAATGACAAAAGCCAGATAATAAAATAAAGCTAGTAGCACCGTGTCGCTATTTGGCGGTTGCTTAAGGGTGCAAGAGATACGGCTAATCAATGTAGTAGGATTGTCGGTCTCGTACAGAAATTTGTGTTCGACAAGCTGACTAATAATAAGCGGCTGGTCGATTTCTTCAATTAATTGCCAATCGTTTTTGTTTAATTTGGCTATGTTATATTGGAGCTTATCAAGATCGTTGCAAATAATCGTACAATCATTTTCTGCAGCGATTTGACTCATGGCTAGGCTCAAAGATTCGTTATCCGTAAATGCTTGAAGTTGTCGCAAATCATACGCTAGATTAACTGCTTCTCCCGTATATAAATCAATATCAATAGTGATAAGTCCTGTACCCGAATAGTGCGTGCCGAGTGCAAAATAATCAATCTGCCGCAATAGTCCAGATTGTTGCATAATCTGCTTTAACTTAGTCATCGCTAGATGCTCGTAGATATGCGCCTCGATGGGCGAAGTAGCTTGTTTACAGATAAGGATTCGTTGCATGTTATCTATATATTATCACAGAGAATATGGACAGTTTATCGACTTGTCCGGGTCGGAATGGCTAGCGCCGCTTGCCGATGTCGCTACGACCGTGGTAGTTACGACCCTTAGTGTCGTGGTCCCTACGGTTGGTGCCCTTGCGGTCTCTCCGCAGGTTACCACTACGCTGAACGGCGTTGTTGTGCCTGATGTTGCACTTCGGACAGTAGCACTGCTGCCTCTTGATCCCAGTGTCAGGGCACTTGCTGCTGCGAACCATGGTGTAACTCCTTCTGGAGTCGGGCGAGATGATTATCTCGCGAAGTGGAGTGTCTCAGTCTTAATGATCTTGAATGAGACGCTGGCTTCTGCAATTACAAAAGATGATATATATATATCAATACTAGAAGAAGATGTCAAGGGCTTTTAGCTGAATCCTGTTATAATTATTTATTGGCAATAATCTTAAGAGTGAAAGGATTTTGCCATGGATGAAACAGTACTATCGCTAGCGGGAGTGCTGTTTGTTTTGGTGATTTTTCTATGGTTTGAGCTGAGTGATTTGAGGAAGCGGGTTGCGAAATTAGAGAAAGGTAAATCGGCTAAAGGCAAGAAAAACAAATGATACTTTTTAGGCGCCTCGACGACGTATTTTTGCAATTAATACAATTTTGTGGCGTCATAAAAGATAAATGATTCAATATAAAAGGAAATTAGAATAATATGAGTGAACTTCCATACTTGTTAACAGCGGCTCCATCTGAATATCCTAGTGGCGCGTCATCGCTGTCAAGAATTGATCCTATGCCGACACCACTGACTGCTAAGCTAGCTGGGGTGCCAGGGTTGGATATAGCAGGAATAGTGAATCGTGGTTTGGAGAAAAATGAAGATGGTAATCCTTCGGTAGAAGCCGTACAAGGCATTGGTGAGACGGCAAGCCGTGCTATGCTCAGAAATCTAGCAAATCGAGTAAATTCCATAGACCCAAATGCTGTCGTAGGGACTCAGGGAAAAAATAATCAGACGGCCAAAAATATGCTATACGATCTAGAAAACGCGTAGAAGCTGGAGAGGCAGGCGCGCTTGCTGCTCCTATTCCTTCAGAATCTCTAGAAATAATCAATAATTTGAACAGAAGTGCCGAATAAAGAAGCAGCCAGGCTGGCGAATGGCCTCTGAATAATATGATGAAAAAGGTAAAAATATGGGTGTAGAGACTGGGAAGTCCCATGAAAGTCCTGAACGTGCGAGTATGCTTGCGGCGTGCGAACTCAGGAAAGTTGATATGGATATAGACAGACTGATAAGAGAGCTTGCGGCAGCAGCGGCACAGCGAGAAGCTATTTTGAAGGGGTTTAAGCAAACTGCGGAAGCAAACGGTTTAGATCCTAAGGATTATTATGATGGCAATATAAACACCGCATCGCCGAGTGATGAATAGAGTTTTGAATGTAGATGCTGCCTCATTTTTGCACAAATTTTACACTTTGATTATACTGCAGAGGTGGTGAGCTAGTACGTTTGCTTGCATTTTAGTATAGTTTGTGTTATAATAGAAAGAGAAGTGATAAGAAGGAGCAATTGTAAATATGTCAAATCGTAACAGTGAATTTGGCGATATAATGCCCATAAGCGGTAACCTATCACACGAAGACAGAATGGCAGCGTTGGGGGCTTTTGGTGATGGCGCTAAACTGATGAGTAATCCAGACGGCAGCTCATATTTGCAGCTTACTGATGAGCAGCGTGGTGCTCCTTGGCAAGGAGGGTATATGCCTAATTCTGTGGATCCAGAGGCTGGTGCGCGGAGTAATGAGGATGATAATTCTCAGGCGGCCTCTCCAGACACACTCTCTGAAAAAGCTGCTGACCGACGTGCTTTTTTGCGAAGCAGACCAGGGTATTTTGGCGGTTATTTGGCAGGTCTTGCGAACAAGTTTGATCCGTCCTCGTTTGAATTGTAGACTAACGATTAGCATAGCAAATTCGTAGATTAAATGTGTTGGCTTTGCTTGCGATGATACTGATGTCGTCTAGACAGGCCAGAATAGCTGCTGAATTTTTCTACGCATGTAGTTGCTGAATTACTGATTTGGTTTTTGACTACTCAATCACTTCGCTCTGATTGCCATACTTAGCGATGATTTGTGTTGCTTGCGCCACGTCGTTTACGTTGTCTGGCGTAGCAATTGCGTGCCAACCGTCACTACCGAGCAAAATGCCCAAATCAAGCAGCATTCGGTCGATGTCGGGCGCTATCGAAGGCTCATCAGTATAAGATATGCTATGCAAATAATCGGCAAAGCGTTGATTCAGATCGGGCGAGCGTAAATCCCTGGCGACGGCCTGGACGCAGCGAATAATGTCAGCAAATTGGATTGGTCCCGATTGCACACTGAGATGCAGCGTATTAGTGACAGACATGTCTTCGGCGTGATATTTGATATGATTGTCATCAGTGTAGGCGCCAAATTGGAGGCTAAGCTTTTGGCTGATTGATAAGTTCAAAAAGTGTATGTATTCGTAAAATAGCGGTAACGTTTCGGGTCGTTGCTGGCGGAATTGCTGTGTTAGCTGGAATGATATGTAAAGTTTGCGCGGAATTGCTGATGGCTGGTTAGTCGAGTAAATTATACCGCTGATTTGACTAGTGCTGCTATTCAGCCGCTTGATATTATCGATGTTTTGCCATGGCCGAGAGTCAAGCTGTCTTAATTCGTGCATCATTCGGCCGCTGTCGGCGACGTATAGTTGGTTTGGCTCTTCGGTCAGCAAACGGTACAGAGCTAGCGAAACCGGCTCGTTGTCCATTTCGCCGAAATCAGTTGGCAAGGTTAATATCTTGTTGGCTAACCGCGTGGCATCGACCGAGTGCCAAATACTCTTAATAATGATAATGCCGCCAGGGTAAGTGTGTCCGTCTAGCATGTAGTCGGTTAGCTGGTACTGGCCTTGCTGGTACATAAATTCGGCCGCCGTCGCCAGAAACATATGCTCGTATAAATGAGCCAACTGCGTGCATGGATGGTGCTTAACCATAGTGATGCGCTTCATTATATTAATTATAGCAGAGAGTTAGAGCTGATGCTCTTTGATGTGGTAGCGAACGGTTTTCACGAGCAATTTTAGCCTGCGTACGATAGTGTTATACTATATGTAATATGAAAGTCAGCCTAAATCTTATCAAACAATTGATTAATTTTGAATTGCCTCCCGTAGATGAGTTGGTGGCGCGGGTCAATCAGCAGCTTGGTGGTGTCGAAGAAGTGATCGACCTTAATGCTAAATATGGCGGCGCGCGAATTGTCCGGGTGATTGAATGTACTAAGCACCCGGATGCTGATCGGCTTAGCGTGACCAAGATTGATGATGGCGGCGCGGTGGCGGATGTACCGCGTGATGACAATGGTCTAGTGCAGGTGGTCTGCGGCGCACCAAATGTACATGCGGATATGTGGGCAATTTGGTTGCCGCCAAAAAGCACGGTGCCAGCAAGCTTTGACGACGACGAGCCGTTCGTGTTGGGTGCAAGACCGCTGCGTGGAGTGCTCAGCCAAGGTATGTTGGCGGCGGCGGACGAGCTGGCGATTGGTACGGATCACGAGGGAATCGTTGAGATTCGTGAACAGGACGTGCCGGCGGGCGTTGAGCTCACGGCGGGTGCGAGTTTCGCTAAAACGTTTGGGCTGGATGACTACGTGCTGGACATTGAGAATAAGATGTTTACGCACCGGCCAGATTGTTTTGGGCAACTCGGCGTGGCGCGTGAGATTGCCGGGATTTTTCACCAGCAGTTCGCCAGCCCTGATTGGTATAAATCAGAGCAGAAGTTCACAGGTGCTGAGGGGTTGGATTTAACAGTCATCAATGATGCGCCAGAATTAGTGCCGCGCTTTATGGCGGTAGTCTTTCGTGACGTTACTGTGCAGCCAAGTCCGTTGTGGCTGCAATGTCAGTTGGTGGCTATGGGCGGTAAGCCGATTAACAACATTGTCGATGCCACGAATTACATGATGCTACTGACGGCACAGCCAACGCATGCCTATGATTATGACAAATTACGTGGGTCTAAACTTGAGGCGCGGATGGCTCGTAATGACGAGAAAGTCAGTCTGCTCAATGGCAAAGAGTATGAGCTGACGGCTGACGACATCGTCATTGCTGATGGCGAGGGCGTGATTGGTCTGGCGGGAATTATGGGCGGTGCCGACACTGAGGTTTCGGATGGCACGAAAAACATCGTTTTGGAATGTGCTAATTTTGATATGTATGCGCTGCGCCGCACAGCCATGCGCCACGGTATTTTTACCGACGCGCTGACGCGGTTTAATAAGGGTCAGTCGCCGCTCCAAAATGCTGCCGTATTGAAGCAGCTGATGAGTATGGTCGGCGGGGTGCAGGCGAGCGAAGTGTTTGATTTGAGAAAACCGGAGCAAGATAAAAGTGTAATTGAACTGAAGGTTGATAAAGTTAAATCAGTACTTGGCAGATACTATATTCTTGGCTCCCAGATTGATAGTAATAAAATAAAGTACCTTTTAACTAACGTCGAGTTTGAAGTAGATATAGAAGAAATAATTGATCCAAAAGTGCATGTAAATAAGAAATCAGGCACTGATGGAGGTGGAACTACAGTAAATAAAGATAAATGGGAAAATATACTAAAAGTTACTCCGCCATTCTGGCGCACCGACCTTGAACTACCTGAAGATATCGTCGAAGAAGTCGGCCGGCTATATGGCTTTGATAAACTACCGCGCCAATTGCCAATGCGCAGTATCAAGCCAGCGCCGAGAAATCCGCGCCGCCAGCTCAAACAAGCGATTCGCCAGAGTTTGTCGCGCGCTGGCGCCAACGAAGTCCTGACCTATAGTTTCGTCCACGAACGTGTCCTGAAAAACGCCGAGCAAGACCCGAGCCGCGCCTATCGACTAAGCAACGCTTTAAGCCCTGATTTGCAGTACTACCGCACCAGCGTGCTGCCGAGTTTGCTAGACAAAGTTCACGCCAACATCAAAGCCGGCCACGACGAGTTCATGTTGTTTGAAATCGGCAAAATTCACGATAAAGAATTGCCGCTTACTGACGAGAATCTGCCGAGCGAGCAGACCTTCGTCGACGGTGTTTACGCTAGCAAAAAGCCGCGAGCCGGTGCGTCCTTTTATAAAACGAGGAAGTTAGTGAATAGGCTGTTGGCGGATATTAACGTTGACGCTGATTTTGTGAAAATAGTAGAGTCGGACGCGGATATACCAGCGCCGTTTGACGGCCAGCGCAGTGCTTGGATTGTCGCAAAAAATGGTGACAAGCTGGGTATTGTCGGTGAATTATCTCAGGCAGTGCGGCGTAATTTTAAGCTGCCAGATTACACGGCGGCGTTCTCGCTTGATATTGAAAAACTGCAAGTCTGTCTGGTTGAAAGTCGCGAACATAATTATCGGCCACTGAGCCGTTTCCCATCAATCAGTCAAGACATCTCGTTGCGCTCAAGCGTGGAAATTTCTCATAATGAGTTACTGCGAACGGTTCGGCAATGCTTGGACGAGTCAAAAAACCTATATTGCCGCGTACAGACGCTTGGTATATACCAGCCGAAAGACAATGCAGCTATCAAAACTACAACTCTCCGATTAACGTTCACTAGCTATCAGCAAACCCTGACTGACGCTGAAGTCAAACCGATTATGGATAATATTGCGACGGCAGCGCTTACTAAACTTGACGCCGAGCGAGTGTAGTTTATTTTAGTTGTTTTTGACTAGAACGCAGCGGGCGTTCTGGCAGGTTGTTGCGCAATGTTACCAGACTGCGCCGTGTTGGGCGGCCGATAAGTACGCCGAATGAGGCGCCAGCAGCAATGGCTAACGCAATCATTACCGCGCGCATCAATAACAGAGTACCGTCTACAGCGGCCGGATTAGCGACTAGTGCCATTAGTCCGTTATACAAGGTTAGTCCGGGAACCAGCGGTACGATACCGGCATCGATGATCGCTTGGCTAGGAATTCTGGTTAAGCGTGAAACAACAGTAGCTGTAAAGCCAACAGTAAATCCAGCGACAGCGTTAGCAGGGATAATTATCAAGCCTAATTCTGATACAGCTAACAGCACATAATACCCCAATAGTCCGCTGGCGCCAGTGATTAATAATCCAACTGGCCGCGAATTATTACTTAATGCAAATGATGCCGAGATGATGACGGCGCCAATATACTGATAGGTCGTGCTTGAAAAGGATAAGCTGTCGGGAGTTGCGACGAACGCTAAGCCAAACTGCCTGGCGGCATATAAGCCCATACTTACGCCCAGTACAATGCCAAGCGTCAACATCACCACTTTCAATAGCCGAGCGCGAGCCGTGACGTAATATTCGTCAATTGCGTCCTGAAAGGCGCCGACAATCATCATGCCGGCTACTAACAAGACGATACCGCCAACAGTTAGTATCGTTGGATCGATCAAAGCAAAAAATTCCCAGTACTTATGATTAACTAGCCACAATATACCGGTAGAAATTAACGTGACTGATAACGCGGCAATAATCTGAATGAAAAATGGCGGCAGCGCAGCGCGGCCTAGTAGCTTTATCAGAAGAGTAATTAAAAAACCTATGATAAAGGCGGCCAGGATAATCGGTATAGACGTCGTGTAGAGTGCAACCGAGCCAGCACTCAGGCCGCCGCCAGCAATATAACTGATAATGCCAGGATAGCGCTTATTGTTGGCAATGATGGCATCAAGTTCATTTTCGGCATCATCTAGAGTGACTTTATGGTTGGCAATTTGGCTGGCTAGGTTTTGTAATTTGCGCATTAGCCGGTAATCGGTAGCGCGCGGCGAGATAGTGCGGATCAGTGTCAGTGGTTCGCGATCAATGCCGCGGTCTTGCGAGAGCGTAATTTGATTAAAGCTGACATCGATATGTACTTTTCGCTTGCAATATGTGTCGGTTACCCCGAGAGCCATATGCACGACGCTATTCGCTGGCGTGCCCATTGATAGCAAATGGTCTGACATATTCATAACTAGCCGCAAGGCTCGCATATTCGGCGTCAATGTCTCATCGATTTTCTCGATATCAACTTGATCAGCGTCGTCGGTTGCCGTCAAGATGCTTGTTAGCGAGTGGCGCATGAAGCGAATAAGCGGATTCATATCTTGATTATGGCAAAAAACCTATTAGTATTCTAGAGGCATATGATGTCATTTTCACAACTCCTTCAGCGGGTCATGGTTGCGGTTGCTGGTATATCGAATGCTATCGAAATTAACCCGCTTTTGCTATACTGATTTAATATGGGTAGACAGGGGCTATCGCGCGATCAAGTAGTTATTCAGCGCGAGAAATATGGTGAGAATCGATTGCCTGACCGCGAAAATAAAAGTATTGTTAGGCTGATCTTAGCGATTATTACCGAACCAATGATTTTCTTGCTACTAGCGGTGGTGGTAGTGTACTTTTTCTTGGGCGATTGGCATGAAACGGTGGTCCTGGCACTGTCGGTGATTGGCGTGGTGGCTCTAGAATTGTATCAGGATTCTAAAACTGAGCGGGCGTTAGAAGCACTGCGATCATTGTCTGCGCCGCAATGCCAGGTGGTGCGCGCTGGCGAATATGTTACCATTCCTAGCGTAGAGGTGGTAGTTGGCGATATTTTGGTTGTCGGCGAAGGTAGCCGAGTGGCTGCTGATGGTAAGCTCATTGAATCGTCAAACGTCGCTGCTAACGAAAGTATTTTGACTGGCGAATCGCTGCCAGTCGAGAAGACCGCTGGCAACCAAGCCTTCTCTGGTACGGTAATAACATCTGGGCACGGACTCGTCGAAGTGACCGCCGTCGGCGAGCAGACCGAAATGGGGCGCATTGGTGTGTCGCTGCACGAAATTAAGCCAGAAAAGACATTATTGCAAAAGGAAGTTGGCCGAGTCGTGCGCTATATAGCGGTGGCGGCAGTGCTCTTGGCTGTGTTGCTGACATTGCTGTTTTGGCTGCTGCGCGGCGATTTTTTGCATGGGTTTTTGGCGGGACTGACGTTGTCAATTGCGATTTTACCCGAGGAATTTCCTGTGGTCTTGTCGGTATTTATGGCGCTGGGAGCTTGGCGCTTGGCCAAGAGCAACGTGCTAGCGCGCAAGAATCAGACCATCGAGACGCTCGGCAGCGCAACGGTGCTCTGCACGGACAAAACTGGGACACTGACTGAGAACCGTATGGCGATAACTCAGGTGATCGCGGCTAGCGGTGAAGAGCCTAGCGACGCTCAGCGCAACGAAATTATTGCCTATGGTATTCTGGCGTCGCAAAAAAATCCGTCCGATCCGATGGAGGAGGCATTCTTGGCGGCAGCTGATGACCTAGCAGCGATTTATAACGGCATGGATATCATCAAAGAGTATCCGCTAGATAGCCATTCGTTTTCGGTAGCGCAAATTTGGGGGCGCAGTGGTAAGCCTGAGATTATAGCGCTGAAAGGAGCTCCAGAGGAGGTTTTTCGACTATGCCGCTTGCCCAGTGAGCAGCAAAGACGGCTGCAAGAGATTGCTGATGATGCAGCCGATGACGGTTTGCGCGTATTAGCAATTGCCAAGGCGGTGGCGGAAAACATTGAACCCTCTCGCGATAGCTATCAATACGAGCTGCTAGGTTTGGTGGGGTTGTCTGATCCGATTCGTACCGAGGCTAAGGATGCTGTCGCCTTGGCACACCGAGCTGGCATCAAAGTGATTATGCTAACTGGCGACCATACCGAAACGGCGCGGCGTATCGGCCGCGAGATTGGCTTGAATGCTGAGCAGGTGGTAACCGGTCAAGAATTTTTGTCGATGAGTGAAGGGCAGCAGCGCCAGATTGTCAAAACTACAGAAATTTACAGCCGCGTCGCGCCAAATGTTAAGCTGGCGATTATTTCCGCTCTTAAGCAAAACGGCGAAGTGGTGGCGATGACTGGCGACGGCGTTAATGACGGCCCGGCTCTCAAGAGCGCGCATATCGGTATCGCTATGGGCCAGCGCGGTACCGACGTTGCTCGCGAGGCGTCGTCGATCGTGTTGCTGGATGATAATTTTGCCTCAATTGTTCAAGGTGTGCGTATTGGCCGAAGGATTTTTGCCAACCTGCAAAAGGCGGTGATGTATATCATGATTGTGCATATCCCGATTGCCGCGTTGTCAATTGCGCCGGTATTGCTTGGTTGGGAATTGATTTTACTGCCAATTCACATCGTATTTTTTGAATTTATTATTGATCCTGCTTGTACGCTAGTGTTTGAGGGTGAGCCAGAGGATGAAGACACGATGCGCCGGCCGCCGCGGCGAATTTCGCAGCCATTATTTAGTCGAGCGGTAGTGCTAGAAAGTTTAGCAATTGGCGGATTGCTGGCGCTGATGGCCGTTCTAATTCATGGCGGGATGCTGGGCAGCGGTGCTTCTAGCAATCAAGCGCGAGCGGTAACTTACTTAACGATAATTCTAGCTAATATTGGTATGATTTTGGCGCTATCCGGCCGCAAAATCATTCGCTTGGCTGTTAAACAGCGTGGCAAGAATGCCTTGGCTATTGTGGTGGTCGCGGCTTCTGTCGCCTTGGCGGCGGTCTATAGTCTGCCATTTCTGCGCAATTTATTCAAAATCGCAGCGTTATCGCCAGCTGAATTCGGCTTAGCGGCAACCGCGGCGATTATTGCGTCGCTGCTGGCGGCAATTGTGCGCAAACTATGGAAATAATCGAGATTTTATGCTATAATGAAAAGATAAACTAGAGAGGGGAAATAATGGCAACGTCAAAGAAGCAACGTGCTGGCATTTTGATTATTGTGGTCGCGACCGTTCTAGGTACGCTAGGATCATTCGCGGTGATGATTTTATCAATGCAGTCAAACAAGCAAGCTCAGGCGGACTACCAAAAAGTTCTAAGCGAGTATAAAAAAGAGCAAACTGCTTACGAACAAAAAAAACAAGCGCAAGCCGATGAATTATCAGCCAAATATTACGAGACGTTCAAGCAGTATTCTAGCCAAGTTGCAAAGTTCGAAATCGATAGCGTCAAATCGCTAGTAACCGAAGATCTAACAGAGGGCGATGGCGCATTGGTAGACGATAAAACTAATTTTGCGGCTTATTATATTGGCTGGGATGCAAATGGTGATATCTTTGATCAGAGCATTGATAACAATAAGCTGAAAACGCCGCTGCCGGTAAGCGGGTTGAGTACGGCTGGTATAATTAACGGCTGGAAAGAAGGCTTGAAAGGAATGAAAGTCGGCGGCGTGCGGCTGCTGTCTATCCCGGCGGATAAAGCTTACGGCGAGGCCGGCAGCAAAGACTCTAACGGCAAGCAAATTATCGCGCCGAACATGCCATTGAAATTCGTCGTTATGGCGATTCCAGCGCCAGAAACTATCACTCCGCCAGATATGACGAAGCTGATGAACGCATACCAAGAAGCTCAACGAGCGCAGTAAGACGAGGAGGAAATCTGCATGGAATATATTAAGCCTGTGGTGATGATTGGCGCTGGCCCGAGTGCACTAGCGGCAGCGATTTATACTACGCGCGAAGGTATTGCTACGACTCTTTACGAGAAGGGTGTTGTTGGCGGTCTAGCGGCAATTACCGATAAAATCGACAACTATCCTGGTTTTCCCGATGGCGTTCCAGGTATGGAATTGGCGGATAATTTGCGCAAGCAAGCTGAGCGCTTTGGTGCCAAGATTGATTACGGCGACGTTTCAGCGCTGCGCCATCAGGATGGCGTTAATATTTTGACAGTTGACGGTCAAGAGGTTAAAGCTCGCGCTGTACTGATTGCTACAGGCAGCGGTTATAAGAAACTTGGCATTCCTGGCGAGGCAGAATTTTATGGCCGCGGCGTGCATTATTGTGCGACTTGCGATGGTGCTTTTTATAAAGGCAAAAGGTTAGTTGTTGTTGGCGGCGGCAATTCTGGCGTCCAGGAAGCAATGTTTTTGACGCGTTTTGCCGAGCATATTGATTTGCTGGTACGAAGTACTATCAAAGCTAGTAAGACTTTGCAAGACGATTTGCAGAAATACATTGATAATGGCAAAATTACCGTACATTTGCAAACAGTAGCGCAAGAAATCGTCGGCGAGGACGGCGCGGTGGCGGCGGTGCGGGTGCTCGAAAACGGCGCAGAAACGACTTTCGAGGCTGACGGCGTGTTCGTTTTCATCGGCTTGAAGCCGAATACGCAGTTTTTAGCGGATAGCGGCGTTGAGCTTGACGAGTACGGCTTCATCAAAACCGACGACCGTTTGGCGACGGCTTTGCCGGGCGTATTTGCTAGCGGCGATGTCCGCAGCGGCGCTACCATGCAGGTGGCTAGTGCTGTCGGCGAGGGGGCGACGGCGGCACTGAGTATCCGCGAATACTTAGAGGGTGTGAAAGCGGAATAGCTTCGACACTGGATGTCGGTGCTATTCGACGTATTTCTTGCGGAAAGCTTCAAGTTGTTTAATGATGGCTGGATCGCTGGTCTCGAGAGCGATTTCGCGTGTGCCCATGATGCCAGAGCCGCGCATGAAATTGTGCGACCCTGATAGTGCTATTTTCGAGCCATCAGGCATCGTGAAAACAATGAATTTGGCGTGCAGATATTGTGGATGCTGATATAGGGTTTGTTGCCGGCTGGTTAAAGTGCCGAGTTTGATGAGAAGTTTATTGATCGGCGAGGCGGTACGCCAATTATTGAAATACAATTTGGCATTTTTGCGCTTGAGAATGCGGTTGAGTTTGCCAGTCGGGCAGTACTGCGATACTAGTACGATGTTCTCAGCTTGTTCGGCTAGGTCGCAGGCGCGCTTGTAAATGAGAGAATTAGTTGGCAAACCTTGGTCAACCAGGACAGTCGAGTGTTCGTCGAGACCAAACATTGAATTGCGAATCGAACCGCCGCGCTTGTCGGCGCGAGCGATAAGGTATTGCTCGTTAGATAGCTTATCAGCTAACACTTTATTATCAAATCGGAACATGTAATCGACATTAGCTAGGCTCTCGTGGTCCATATTGACGCCGCCGCAAGCGTAGACTATGTCGTCAACAATCGACCACTTGCTATGAGTGCGGCCAGTCATTAGCATATTGGCCTTTTGACCGAGCCAGCGAAAAGCCACGCCTGCTCTTTTTAGCCGCCGTTCTAATTTCATGGCGTGAACGGCGCGCGATGGCTGGCGGCGCGGCGAACGCAGAATGAATTCCTTCGGTTCGAGATAAGTGAATGAATCAGCGCAAACCGAGGCTGGCACGCCGCGTTCAGCCGCTGCGCGCTCGACGGCGGCGATTACGGCTTCGGTGTGCTTATCATCGGCGCGAAAGGTAGTTGCTACCATATTGACGCGCTGCTTGGCGTTATCAATTTTAACTGCTAAATCCGACATATAGTCTTCTGCTGTCAGTAGCGTCGGACTCTTTTTCTTACTCATATCTCTATTAGTATACTCTATAGCGTAAAAAACTGGTACTATATAGGTAGTAACTGTAAGCAAAGGAGCAATATGGCAGATTTTAATAAAGTTCTTGATCCGGGAGACGTTGATGGCGGACTAGTCAATACGGTAGTAGAAATCCCCGAAGGGTCGCGCCTGAAAGTCGAATGGGATCGTCAGCGGGCGGCCTTTATGCTGGACCGCGTCGAGCCAAAAATCTTTGCTAAGCCGTGTAATTACGGCTTTATTCCGCAGACGCTTGACGAGGATGGAGACGAGTTGGATACGCTGATTATTTGCCCAGAGCCGCTAACGACTGGCGTGTGGTTGGAGGCGCGCATTATTGGCGTGCTGCGCTTCGAAGATGACGGCGAAGTCGACGACAAAGTAGTCGTGGTGCCAGCTGATAATCGCGACGATGATCGTATTAACTCGCTCGACGACATTCCGCAGCTGGTTAAGCAGCTTGAACATCATTTCACTCATTACAAAGATCTCAAGAAGCCAGGCAGTACCATCGTCAAGGGCTGGGGCGATGTCGAGGAAGCCAAGACGATTGTCAAACAATGCATTGACCGCTATAATAATCAGTAATAAACTTAAACGGAGCAAATTATGGATTATTATGATTATTCAACTTCGACTTATGCGGCTAGCAGCGATGTCGGTGCGGTTGCAGTTGTAATTTGGCTGTTTGTCATCTTAATTGTAATGGCAGTTTCCATACTAATGATTATCGCCATGTGGCGAATCTTTACCAAGGCTGGCAAGCCAGGCTGGGCGTCATTAGTGCCAATATACAACATGGTAGTAATGATGCAGATTGTCGGCCGGCCAGAGTGGCAAGTCGTACTGATGTTCTTGCCGTTTGCCCATATATACATTTCGATTGTGTTGCCGCTAGATTTAGCAAAATCGTTCGGCAAAACGACTGGTTTTGGTGTTTTGATGATCTTCTTCCCGGCGATCATGAATCCGATTTTGGCGTTTGGCTCGAGCCGTTATGTTGGTCCGGTTGCACATCAGCAGCCAGTCTACGGCCAGCCGCCGCAGCCTGGGTATTACGCACCGCAGCCAGCTTACGGACAACAACCTCAGCAACCGGTAGCCTATGCTCAACAACCGCAGCCATACGCTCAACCGCAACAACCAGCTGCAACGGTTGTCCAACCACAACTGCCGGTAGCTGAAGGCGGACAGCCGCAACCGCCTCAGCAGCCGCCGCAGGCATAAATGGTTGATGAACTTCTAATTGCAAACTTAGCGAAATAGCCAGAGCTTGTCTGGCTATTTTCGTTTTGGCTGCTGGCTGCTATTTTTTGTTGCGGCGAAACGGTGTTGTGCGCTGCAATAGGCTGCCAGCGCGGCCTAGTAGCGAGGTTTTTTTGAGCTGGGCCTTGAGCTTCATCCGAGCGTGTCCAGTGATGACATATTCGTTCCAGCCGGGCTTTGGGCGAGCGCGCTTGTTGGTTAGAATCTCGACGGTATCACCGTGCTGCAATTTGTAGCTGAATGGTTCCATCTTGCCATTTACTAGAAATCCGCTTGATTTAGCGGCTAGATCAGAGTGCACGCGGTAGGCAAAATCTAACGGGAAAGCGCCGTCTGGCAGGTCGTAAATATCACCCTTTGGCGAATAAATAAAAATCCGGTCGCCGAACAAATCGACCTTCAAATTATCAACGTCGAAATCTTTACCTTCGCGAATCATCGATGCTGCCGACTGCAAATGCTTAATCCAGTGTAAATCTGTCGGCAGGCTGGTCATTTTGCCCTTGATATAAGCGTCAGTTAGCTTTTGCTCATTATAATGAAAACTGGCGGCGAGTCCGCGTTCAGCGTAATCGTGCATCTCGCGGGTGCGGATCTGGAACTCGACCGCTTGGCCGTTTTTAGTAACCACCGTAGTGTGCAGCGATTGGTAGCCGTTGGGCTTAGGCTTCGAGATATAATCTTTGATTCGCCCAACCATCGGCTCGTACATGTTGTGTAGTTCGTTAAGTACCAGATAGCAAGTGTCGATATCGTCAACGATAATTCTCAGCGCGATCAGATCATAAATATCGTCGATATTGGGGACGCGCTGCATCTTTTTGTATAGGCTGTAGGTACTCTTGACACGGCCGTCGATTTGGTGCTGGATTTTCTCGTCGCTGAGGCGCGAATCGACAGCGCGGCGGACGGCATCTAGCTTGCGTTGAGATTTCTTTAAGCGGCTATCTTTGAGGGCGACAGTTTGGTTGTATTCCTCGGGCATTAAATATTTGAAGCTCAACTCCTCGAGCTGTACGCGCAGCCGACCCATATTTAACCTATCGGCTAACGGTGCGAAAACGTCTAGTGTCTCGCGAGCGATTTTCTTCTGCTTTTCCGGACTTTTGAATTGCAAAGTTTGCATATTATGCAGACGGTCGGCCAGCTTGATGATAATCACTCGCACGTCTTGGCCGACAGCGATGAGCAGCTTTGTCAAGTTATCGGTAGTGCTCGGTAAATACGATTCGAGGTTTTTCATGCCGGCGCGGGCTTGGCTGACCTTGGTGACACCGTCAACCAGAAAAGCAATATCCCGGCCGAATAGCTCGGTGATTTCCTCTAGTGTAGCATCAGTGTCCTCGACTGTATCGTGCAGTACGCCAGCAATCACCGAATCAATATCCATGCCCCAGTCGACCAGCATAGCAGCGACTTGCAGCGGGTGAGTGATGTACGGCTCGCCGCTCTTGCGTAGTTGCCCGTCGTGCTTATCGGTAGCATAATGGATTGCTTTTTCTAGCAACGCGACTTGCTCTTTGCTGTAATGGCTTCTAGCCAGATTAACCAGCTCGACCTCGTTCATAGCCTTATTATAGCAAATTTGCCAAAGCTATTGCGCTTTTGCTAAAATATTAGCAAAGATGGCTTAATCAAGGAGCGGGCATGGTGAAGATAAAGGTAGCGATTAACGGTTTTTGCCGGGTTGGCCGCAGTGTTTTCAAAATTGCGCAGAGCCGTTCAGATATCGAAATAGCGGCTATTCGGACGCATCTGAGCGCCGAGCAGTGCGCTTATCTGCTGAAGCACGACTCGATTTATGGCCATTATGCCAAGGCGATTGGCACTGGCGACGCGTCGCTATATGTAGGCGACCGGATTATTCCTATCATAAGCGACAAGCGGACAACCAAATTACCGTGGGGTGATCTCGGTGTTGATGTTTTGATTGATGCTGGATGTCAGACTGATGCTGCTGAGCTGCGCCGCCATCGGACGGCTGGTGCTCGGCGCGTGGCATCGCTGTCGCAGTGCGCTGATTTTGCGACGATTGTCATAGGCGTCAATGACGGATTGGTTAACGCCTCGACGGATATTGTCTGCAGCGGCGATGCGGCGATTAGCTCGGTAGCGCCAGTCATTGCAGCGCTTGATCAAGCGGTTGGCGTCGAGGCGGCAACGATTACGGCGGCTGGCAGTTATCATTTTGCTGGTTCGCTATTAAAGACTGAGCGTCTGGGCGACAGCGACTTGGTGGCGATGGCGGCTGATTACGGCCAGCGATTGCAGGCAGTTTTGCCAAATGTTGCGAGCGCGGTAAGCGGGCTTGCAATTAGCAGCCGCCAGTACGGTAACGTTGGTCTATCAACGGTTTCGCTACTGCTGCGCGAATCAATCGCGGCCAAGAAAATAAACGAGATTTTAACGCATGCTGCCCGCGAACCGCTATATAACGGTATTTTGGCGGTTACTGATAAAAAGCTGGTAGCCGAAGATTTTCGCGGTAATAGCTACAGCTCGACAGTCGATGCCGGGCTAACTGCTGTTGTCGGCGGGCGGCTGGCGCAAGTGTCAGCCTGGTACGATGGCGAGTGGGCCAGCGCCAACCGCTTGGTCGAGTTGGCGGCTGAAACTGGCCGCTATGCGCGAAATGTATGACATATTTATAATAAAATTGCCGAAAAAGCCAAAAATATGCATAAAAGTCTTGACATTTATCGCAAAGTGTGGTAGTATCATAGTATGTCCATCCCGTATAGGCAAAATACAGGATCAGCGACATGCTCACTAACAATAAAATCTGTAGTAGATAGGTTCAGCTTTCAAGTTCTCTACGGTATTATTAAATTTAGTTAATTCAGGCTAAAAGCGCGAATAGCGCTGGCGCTAAAGCACGGTCTAGCTTGAGTGTTTTTTGATGCTGCCGTAGAGAGCTTGAAAAGGTCAAGCTCCCAAGCGCCCCACATGGGGCAGGAAGGGGCCTGAAATGGCCTATGGTCTTCTGATTACGATAGGGGTGATGGCGGCGGCGCTCGTGTTCGTCGCCATCACCCGACGGGCGGCGGCTCAGCCGCCCGTCGTTACCGAAGTTGCCCCTGCTGAGGAGGAGGCGCCCGCCTCCTCTTCCACCGTTCCCGCGGCCGCGGCCGCGGGAACGGTGGCCATGGCTGTCCGCACTGCGGTGCGGACGGCCATGTGTGAACTCCTCGCCACGAGGGCCAACTGGCCCTCGTGTGAGGCCGGATCCACTTCGGTGGGTCTGGAGACAAGCAAGGTGGTGGAGGGTGAAACCCTCCACTACCTTTGGTTCGTTTCGTCGGATTTGATGGTGCGGTGCTACCGCACCATCAACCCGACTTTTACTTTCATTGAGGGGGACTGGGGCTTGACTCGGTCCCCCCGGGTGGAGGCTCTCACTGAGGAAATCGGGGTCTATCAGGCCTCGATTTCCTCGGAGGACGGAGCCGTGGAGCTGCCCCAGCAGTTCCACAGCGACATCAACCGCCTCCTCCTTGAGGAGGTGAATGCCGCTTGATCCTTCGCCGCAGCTACGTGCGGCTCCCACTGCAAACTGTCTGGCTCACGTAGCCTCTGAGTCAGACACACGCCCAGCTCTCGGCGTGGTGCTAAATTGAGCGCGGATTTTTTGAGACTTTTCATCCGTATGAAGCCTTGCGGCCTGCGACCTCTATCGCCAGCCCCAAGGCAGAAAACCTCACTCTCTTCCCGCTTCCAGCGGGGACAGCCAGCTCTAATCACAGAGCCTACGGCTGTCCCCGCTGGGGCGGGATTTTCTTTTGGTCAGCCAAACCTACTCTAACGGGGCTTGCCAGGGGCGCATATTATGCTTATACTTGTAGTATGAAGATTTTTCTAGGAGCGGATCACGGTGGGTTTTATCTGAAGGAGAAGATTGAAGCTTATCTGACCAAGCGCGGCATCGAGTGGGAGGATGTCGGCGATAAGATACTCGATCCGCAAGACGACTTCCCGCAGTTTGCTCAGATGGCCGTGACCAAGGTATTGGGCGAGGACGATTCTACTGATCCGCGGGCAATTTTGGTTTGCACTGGCGGCCAAGGTATGGCGATGGCAGCTAACCGTTTTCGCGGCATCCGGGCGGCAGTGATCTGGGATAAGTTCGAAGCACATGAGTGCCGCAATGATAACGACTGTAACGTTTTGTGTTTGCCAGCGCGGGTGTTGGACGCTCCGGGCGACGACTTAGAACTCTGGAAAGAAATTATTGACGAGTGGATCGCTACGCCATTTGCCGGCGCGGCGCGGTTTGTTCGCCGCAACGCAGAATTGGATGCTTTCTGATGGCCGAGATTGTTCCAACAGTGCTCTGCGAAAATGCAGAAGATTACAAGCTAACGATTGAGCGTTTATCACCGTTTGCTAAGCGTGTTCATCTAGATTTGGCTGATGGCGAATTTGCACCGACTAAAACCGTTGAGCTGAGCGAGATGTGGTGGCCGCAGGATTGGCAGGTTGATATCCATGCTATGGTAGCGCGGCCGAGTTTGTATGTTGATGCTTTGGTGCAAATGCGGCCATCGCTGGTGATTTTTCATGCCGAAGTTGATGAGGATTTACAGCCTTCTATCCAGCAGCTCAAAGCTTCGGGTATTCAGACTGGCGTGGGATTGTTGCGCCCGACGGTGCCAAATACCGTCAAAGATGTCATCAGCGCAGTTGATCATGTACTGGTGTTTAGCGGTGATTTGGGCCACTACGGCGGCAAGGCTAGCTTGATGCAGCTGGAAAAGGTTCGCTTGATTCGCAGTATTCATCCTAGCGTTGAAGTCGGCTGGGATGGCGGCGCGACGCTCGAAAATGTTTTTAGCCTGGCGCAAGGCGGCGTTAATATCGTCAACTGCGGCAGCGCTATCCATTCGGCGCCAGATCCGGCAGAAGCTTATCAGAAATTAGTAGCAGAAGTTAATAAGCAAGGAGTAATTTAGGTGGCTCGCGAGAAATTATCTATTCCACAGCTCAAAATAAAAGCCAACGACGTGCGGCGCGACGTAGTTCATATGCTAGAGCTAGCCAAGAGCGGGCACCCAGGCGGTGCGCTGGGGCTGGCGGATATCGTCACGGCACTATATTTCAATATTATGAATATCGATCCGCAGAATCCTGAATGGCCAGAGCGCGATATCTTCATGTTGAGTAATGGCCACACAGTGCCAGTACAATACGCGGCCATGGCCGAGGCAGGATACTTCCCAGTCGAGGAGCTGTCGACGCTACGCAAGCTCGGATCGCGTTTGCAAGGCCACCCAGAGCGCGTCAAGTTACCAGGGCTCGAGAATACTTCCGGGCCGCTAGGCAGCGGCATCGGGCAAGCGGCGGGTTACGCGTATGCGTTGCAGTATCTGGATAAGCAGCGCCACCGCTGGGTGTACGCGATTGCCGGCGACGGCGAGCTTGATGAAGGTAATATCTGGGAGTCGGCGATGTTTGCCGGTAAGTATAAATTACGCCAGTTAATCCTCTTCATTGACCGTAATAATATTCAGATTGACGGTCCGACCGAAGACGTCATGCCGCTGGAAAATTTGCGCGGCAAGTGGGAAAGCTTTGGCTGGCACGTCCAAGAAATCGATGGCAACAATATCAAAGGCATCATCGACGCGGTGAATATGGCTAAGGCGATCGAGAATCGGCCGTGCTGCATTATCGCGCATACGATTCCGGGCCGCGGTGTTGGCTTCATGGAATACGATTACAAGTGGCACGGCGTAGCGCCCTCAAGCGATCAGGCGACTACGGCGCTGGCTGATTTGGCGCATTCAGAATCACAGCAAGATGCAGGAGGATATTATGAGTAATCAATCGTCTAACAATTCGATGCCGTCCAAGGCGCCGAAACCGCCAACTCCACCAAAGCCGCCGAAACCGCCGAAGTCTTCGGCCGCATCTGTTCCGTCAGAGCCGACAGTTCAGCCAGCTGCCTCAGCGCCGCCTGTTTCGCCGCCAGCGCCGCAATATGCTGCTCCGCAGTATACCGCTCCGCCGGCAAACAATACTTATCCGCCGGCTAGCCCTTACGCTTATCCGTATTCACAGCCTGCGCCAACACAGTTGCCGGGCAACTGGATGGGCGCTGTTAGTATCATACTTGGCTTGCTCTGGATGAGTATGATTGGCTTGCCGCTCGGTATTGCTAGCGTTGTCAAGGCGAACCGCTACGGTACTTCGAAAGCAGCAGGTGTTATCGGTATTATTATTAATTCGGTTACGCTTGTTATTTCTATTATCGTTACGATACTTCTAGTGTCTGGGGCGATGCAGCCGCTTTTCTCGCAATTTGATCACGCCGGCGATAACAAAGGTAAGGAAAAGGACAGCGCCAGAACTGTCCGAAGTGCCTCGCTTGATGATAATTACCAGCCGCAGGGTTCACCAGTTTGGCGCATCGAAAACGGCAAATTGCCAGAAGGTTGGACTGAAAAGGAAAACGATAATGGCGTCCACTGGTATTCTGACGGTAGCGGACTCTTAATGACTATATCCGTGGTTGGTAGCGAAAATTTTAGCAGTAGTTCTGATAGAGTTAATTCGCGAAAAGTTATCGAAGACAAGATCGGAAATGCGAAGAGTAACGGTGACTTGGTGACTGGTATAGAGTGGTATCAATCATTTGCTGATTTCGCGAATGACCGCGGCGCTGTGCAACTTTTGTGTGCTCGCGTTTTGGCTAATGACAGCAGCGGTAAGCCGCATTTAACGGTGATTTGCTCGCGAGCATACGGTAAAGGAAGCTACTTATTGTACTTATACAACAATAAAGAGTCGCTCGCTGTTTCAGAAAGCGCCAAGGCGATGTTCCGATCGCTAGTGATTCTCGAGAAAAAAGATGCAAAACGATATTCAGGAGAAGGCCGTGTATAATTATCCTCTAAATGACAACATTTATAATGAAAAACCAGAAGCAGAAGCTACCCGCGCCGGTTTTGGGCGCGGCTTGAGGGCAGCTGGCGAAGCTGATGAGCGAGTAGTCGGTCTGTGCGCCGATTTGGTCGAGAGCGTCAAAATGGATGCTTTTGCCAAGGCTTTTCCTGAGCGTTATATCGAGGTCGGTATCGCCGAGCAGAATTTAGCGACGGTGGCAAGCGGCCTAGCGCGCGCTGGTAAAATTCCGTTTGCAGCCAGTTACGCGGCGTTTCACCCGGGGCGCAGCTGGGAGCAGATCAAAGCGACGATTGCGCTTAACGACATGCCGGTTAAGATTGTCGGCGGACATAGCGGTACAACGGTTGGGCCGGATGGCGCTACCCACCAAATGTTTGAGGACATCGCGTTGATGCGGGTGTTGCCAAACATGATCGTCGTTTGTCCGGGCGATGCCATTGAGGCCGAAAAAGCCACTAAAGCACTTGCCAGGACTGATAAGCCAGCTTACTTGCGGTTAACGCGCGCTGCTACGCCGACATTTAGTACGCCTGATTCGCCGTTTGAGATTGGCCGGGCATATGTGCTGCGTGAAGGCAGCGATGCGACAATTGTCAGTACTGGTATCATGACCGCTTATGCGCTGCGAGCAGCAGACGAGCTGCAAAGCAGCAGCGTCTCGGTCGAAGTGGTACATGTGCCGACAGTCAAGCCGCTTGATAACGAGACGATTCTGGCCAGTGTTCGCAAAACTGGCCGGGTAGTTACAGTCGAGGATGCGCAAATTGCCGGTGGTTTAGGCGGTGCGGTCGCCGAGCTACTGGGCGAACAGCTGCCGTCGCCGTTATTGCGCATCGGCATGAATGATCGTTTCGGCGAGAGTGGCGAGGCTGACGAGTTGCTGCAAGCCTTTGGGCTTGATGAAGCGAGTATCGCCCAGAAGACGCGCGAATTTGTTGATCGCGTGCCGCAATACCATGCAGGATTTTAAGGAAAGGAGACAACATGAGCTTATCAATTGATGAAATTCGCCAGCGTACCAGCCGGGCGCGCGACCTAATGCGACGCAGCCGGCTAGAGGGTTTCGCGGTGGGAGCTTTTAATATTGATAATCAAGAAACGCTACGCGCGATTTGCCAGGCAGCACAAAAAACCAGCGCGCCAGTGATGGTCGAAGTCAGCGCTAACGAAGCAGCCTCGCTGGGCGGCTACGAAAATATTCGCGATTTGGTCGATAACTATAGCCAAAACTACGGTGTCGAGATGTATATCAACCTCGATCACGCGCCGACAGTCGAAGGTTGTAAACAAGCGATTGACGCCGGTTTTGAATTCATTCACATCGATATTTCGCAGGCTAATCACGATGCTACTCTCGAGGAAATTATCGAAAAAACTCGCGAAGTTGTCGAATACGCTAAGTTTACGGGCGCGCTGGTTGAGGCTGAGGAGCGCTATTTCTTTGGCGATTCTAACTTACATAAAGAAGAGATCGACTACGAAGAAGTCAAAAAATGGAATACCAAGCCCGAGGAAGCTAAAAGTTTTGTCGATGCCACGGGTATTGATACTATGGCGGTGCAGGTTGGTAACTTGCACGGGCTGTATCCGGTGCCGAAGATTCTCGACCTAGATTTGCTGCGCCAAATTCGTGCGGCGATTGATTGTCAGATTAGCTTGCATGGTGGTAGCGGCACGCCGCTGCACTACTTCGAGGACGCGTCCAAAATTGGCGTTAGCAAGATTAATATTAACAGCGACTTGCGCTATGCCTTTCGTACCACGCTTGAAAAGGTGTTGCGCGAAAATCCCGACGAGTATGCTGTCTTCAAATTAATGCCAGAAGTTTACGATGCCGTCCAAAAAGTCGTCGAAGAGAAAATTGGCGCTTTTGGCAGCGCTGGAAAGGCGACGCTTTAGTGGCGGTTAAAATTTTAGCAATTGGCAAAGGTACGCAAGATGTATTCTTGCGCAGTAACGAATTCGATCCGCATACTCGCGGTAAGAAAGTCTTCACTGAGCTGCCGTTAGGTATCAAAATGGAGGTCGAAGACGTAATCTTCAGCACTGGCGGCAATGCTACAAACGTCGCGACAACGTTTGCCCGCCAGGGCCTGGATAGCCGCTATATGTGGGCGCTGGGTAATGACTCGGCCAGCCAGGCAGTAATCGCGGCGCTTGATACCGAGGGTGTCGATACGCGCGACGTCCTGATTGATGATCGAATGCAAGCTGGCTATTCAGTGATTTTGATCGCGACCAATGGCGAACGAACGATTCTGAACCACCGCGGGCGGACATTTGGCAAGGATGCTAGCCGCTTGAACTTGCAAGCTATCAGCCAAGCCGATTGGATTTACCCGACGTCGTTGGCCGACAACAGCCTGACGGTGTTACGGGTGATTTTGGATGAAGCTGAGCGCGTTGGCGCCAAAGTCATGCTCAACCCGGCTGGCCCGGAGCTAGCTGATCCAGAAAAGCTAAAAGGTTTGCTGGACACAGTTGACGTGCTTTGCACCAACAAAGAAGAGATGCAAAAACTAGTGGCTGGCGAGACTATCGAGGAGCTGGCTCTGCGGGCGTTGCACTATTGCCCGATAGTGATTGTTAGCGACGGTCCAAATGGCGTGGTAGCGACTGACGGCAAGACGTTGGTGCGCGCTGGCATGTATGAAGACGTGCCAGTGGTCGATCGCACGGGCGCCGGCGATGCTTTTGCTAGCGGCTTTTTGAGCCAGTGGGCGCAAGGTAAAAGCTTAAAAGATTCGATTATTTTCGCTAGCGCCAATTCGACTAGCGTTGTCACCAAAATTGGCGCCAAGGACGGTATTTTGCATAAAGGCGTCAAACTGCACGCTATGCCAATCACCGAGAAACAATTACCAAAACGAGGAGAATAATGAAATACCAGATTTGTGTGTCGGGCGCGGCGTCGGGCGAGACGGTTGATAGCGCTCACGAAAAAGCTTTTGCGATTGGCGCTGAAATCGCACGTTCGGGCAAGACACTGCTGACTGGCGCCACCGTCGGCTTGCCGCACTTTGCTGCGCGCGGCTTCAAAAGTGTTGGTCAGACCAAAGGCGTGTCGGTCGGCTTCTCGCCAGCTAGTTCGTTTCGCGAACATATTTCGACTTACCGTTTGCCGACTGCCGAATTCGACTATATCAACTTCACCGGTATGGAATATGTCGGCCGCGATGTTCATCTGGTGCGCAGCGCCGATGCGGTGATTACTGTCGGCGGGCGAATGGGTAGTCTGCACGAGCTATCGACAGCGCTCGAAAGCCGTAAGGTCTGCGGTATCTTGCTGGGCAGCGGCGGTCTGGCGGACTACACGATTACTCTGCTCAAGAACGTCTGGGCGCCGGGCGCTAAAGATGTCATTTACGACGCTAATCCCGAGCGGTTAGTAGCGCGAGTCATTGAGGCGCTTGACAAGAAATACGCCGATGTTGAGCACGATAGCAGCGATCCGCAGGTTAGTGTCAAACGTTACGGTCAAGGTTAGCTAGAATAGCTTAAAAATGTTAAAATATACCAGATGGATAGTCAGCGATTCCGGCTAAAGTCTGCGTATCAACCGACTGGCGATCAGCCGCAAGCGATCGCCCAGTTGCTGAATGGTTTGCACGACGGCCAGCGCGAGCAAACGCTACTTGGTGTAACAGGTAGCGGTAAAACTTTTACGATGGCGAATATTATCGCTCAGAGGAATGTGCCGACATTGATTTTGGCGCACAACAAAACTCTCGCTGCCCAGCTGTTCAGCGAATTCAAGCAGTTTTTTCCCGACAACGAAGTTCATTATTTCGTCAGCTATTTTGATTATTACCAGCCAGAAGCTTACATCGCGTCGAGCGATACCTATATCGAGAAAGATTCGGCGATCAACGAAGAAATCGACCGCTTGCGCCATGCTACTACTGACGCTTTGCTGACACGGCGCGACGTGGTTATCGTGTCGAGCGTCAGCTGTATTTATGGTTTGGGCTCGCCAGCGGATTATTATGATTTGTCGATTACCGTTAAGCGCGGCGAGCGGCGTTTGCAAGACAAATTTTTGCGCCAATTGATGGATATTCAGTATCATCGTAACGATATCGACTTTGCGCGCGGCGCGTTTCGCGTCAAAGGCGACGTGGTCGATGTCTTTCCGGCGGGCGGTGAAACGGCTTATCGAGTGGAGTTTTTTGGCGATGACGTCGATCGAATTACGCGGATTGACCCGCTGACTGGCGAGATTCTAGAAGAGCCGGAACTCTTCACTATTTTTCCGAGCAGCCACTACGCTACACCGAAAGAAAAAATTAAGCGCGCCATCGAGAATATTCGCGCCGAGTATGAACAGCGCGTCGAATGGTTCGAGAAGAATAATAAATTGCTGGAGGCGCAGCGTCTGTCCCAGCGTACCAAGTATGACCTCGAGATGCTCGAGCAGACTGGTTTCGTCAAAGGTATCGAAAACTACAGCCGTTATCTGACCAACCGCGAACCGGGCGAGCAGCCAGCGACTTTGTTAGATTACTTTCCAGACGACTTTTTGATGATTATCGACGAAAGTCATGTTACCGTGCCGCAAGTGCGCGGCATGTATAATGGCGACCGCGCCCGTAAAGAAGTCTTGGTTGAGTATGGTTTTCGCTTGCCGAGTGCTCTAGACAACCGCCCGCTGCGCTTTGATGAATTTAATAAACACATCAACCAAGTTATTTACGTTTCGGCGACGCCTGGTGATTACGAACTCCAGCGCAGCCCGGCGCCAGCGCAGCAGGTAATTCGCCCGACTGGTTTGCTTGATCCAGAGATTATCGTCCGCCCGACCGACGGGCAAGTTGACGACTTGATCGCCGAGATCCGCGATCGCGTTGACAAAAAGCAGCGCGTACTAGTCACGACTTTGACCAAGCGGATGGCAGAGGATTTATCGGCTTACTTGACGGAGATCGGTATCAAGACGGCTTATATTCATAGCGAAATTGACACGCTGGAACGCGGCGATATTTTGCGCGATTTGCGGATGGGCGTTTATGACGTGCTGGTCGGCATCAATTTGTTGCGCGAGGGGATTGATTTGCCAGAGGTTAGTTTGGTGGCGATTATGGACGCCGACAAGGAAGGTTTCTTGCGCAGTGAACGCAGCCTAATTCAAACGATTGGTCGGGCGGCGCGTCACGTTGACGGCAAGGTGATTATGTACGGCGACAATATGACTGATAGCATGCGCTTGGCGATCGAGGAAACGCACCGTCGCCGCCAGATTCAAGAAAAATACAACCGCGAGCATAACATCACGCCGCGCGGTATCAGCAAAGCGATCGACGAAGGTCTGCGCGCCATCATCCCGCAAAAAGAAGATGACAAGCCAAAGCTCGACCTGCGCAAAATCCCGCGCGACGAGTACAAAAATCTCGTCAAAGACCTGACCGCGCAGATGAATCTAGCTAGCGCTAACTTAGAATTCGAACGCGCCGCCGACCTGCGCGACTTGATCGCCGAGATTCGCGAGAAGATGTAGGGCTAGTAACAACTTTAGTAGAAAGGATAATGTGCCAGTCATCGCTAGTCTAGATTTTGGCCATACCGACCGAAATTCACTTATCCAGTTGGCGGCAGGGCTGCGGTTGAGGCTGGCGATATAGCTACCATCCGCTTTTTATCTAGCTAAATCAAGATTTTTTTGACATAATACCATCAAATATGTTATAATATATAAGATAAGGTAGTTACTCTTGCGACAAAATATACACCCCATAAGGCGGCAGCGTGATGGTGGCTGTACCGTTTTTATGCGTGGTTACCGATGATAAATGCACGCCGCGAAAATCTTTGCTATAGCCATGCCAGCTGCTGTTGAAGCGGACATGCCAGTGCCCTGGTAGCGGCAAATTGATATCGTAATGGTCGAAGTGCTGGTCGCTGAAATTGACAATTACTAGCACGTCGTCGCCAGCGCCACCCTTATCCCAGCGGTGGTAACCGATAACGCAGTTGTCGTCGTTGGCGTGGAAAAGGGCGGTCGAATTGCCTTGCAGGCCGCGCGTTGTATCGTAAGCGTTATGTCGCAACGCCAACAAGTGCTTGTGAGCTAGCAGGATGCCGGCGTACTTTTCGGTTTTGTGCCATTCTAGGGCCGCCCAATCGTTGAAAGAGCCGTCCTGCAAGAACTCGCTGCCTTGTAAAATCATTGGTATACCAGCGGATGTCAAAGTGACGGCATCGGCTAGCAGAGCTTTCTCGCGGGCATATAGCGTCGTGCCGCCGGTAGGGTCGGCTGCTTCGTTGAGTCGCACCGAGCCGTTGGCAGCAGTATCGTGCGAATCGCTAAAAATAACCCGCTCAAAATCATTGCCATTGTACGAGTGGGAAAATTCATAGCGAATGCCTTGCAAAGTCGGTGCCGTATCAGCAGTTAGTCCTAGCGCATCACGCAAAGCATGCGGCCACCCCAGCTCCCACTGCGCATCAAAGCCGCAGCCGTTGTTGGCGCGCGGTGCCGTGATCGCTGGGTTGCAGGCGGCGTCTTCGGCGATTATCAGCGAATCTGGTTTGATTTTGTGCGCTAGTTCAGTGATATCTTGCAATAAACTCCAAGTGTCGGCAATATCGTGCTCGGGATCATTATCGCGGCCTTCGGTATTGCGCATGTAAATAGTGCTATCGACGCGCAGGCCGTCCATATGGTATTCATTCAACCACATTGTAATATTGTCAAGGACAAATTGCCGAACTTCCGGCCGGCCGAAATCAGGCCGTCCGCCCCAAGGCGTATCGCCGCGCTCATCATTATAAAAATAAATCCCGCCGCGGTCGTTCTCGCTCCAACCGTCAAACTGCCATAGATCGGTATCGCCGTAAAAATGATTGTAAACAACGTCTAGCACTACGCCGATACCGCGGGTGTGGCATTGTCGTACAAACTTCATCAAGCCGTGGCGCCCGCCCAGCATGCTTTCGACGCTGAAAATATGGTTTGGCGCGTAGCCCCAGCCATTGCTAAAGGCCATGCTGGTGATTGGCATTAGCTCGATAATGTTAACACCGAGATCTCGCAAGTAGTCCAACTTTTCGATCGCACTGTCAAAGGTACCAGATGTAGCAGCGTCGGGGCGGTTGAAAGTGCCGACATGCAGCTCATAAATGACTTGATCTTGGCGCGGCGGCATGGCAAAATTAGCATCGTTCTGCCAATCGAAGTTATTGTCGACAACCACCGAAAAACCCTTGTCGCTGCTAGTGATAGCTCGAGCGCGCGGGTCGTTCTTCTCGAGCAGCCGGCCGTCAGGCGTCTCGATGATGTATTTGTATTGGTGGCCCGGCTCGACATTGCGGATTAGCGCGAACCAATAGCCGTCGCCCTCGCTGGTTAGCGGTTGTTTCTCGCCCGCGGTAAACGTCCCGCTGATGAATACTTGCTTGGCAAACGGCGCCCACACACGGAACTCCGCTCCGCCTCTATATAATGTCACTCCTAGTTTCTTTTTGATTTGATGTGGCATAACTTATCTTATTGTAGCATAAGTGGGATGAGCAAGTTTCTGCGACTTATATAAAATCCTTTGCCACTTCTCTAGCTTCTGCGTTATAATTAGTGAATAATGAGTACAATTACCAACGACGATGTGCGTCATTTGGCACAATTAAGCAGTTTGCAGATGTCTGATGCGGAGGTAGAATCGCTTCGCGCCGATATCGAGAAAATTATCAATTATATCAATCAGCTGGATGAGTTGGATACCGATGGTGTGGAGCCGACGTATCAGGTGACGGGTCTGCAAAACGTCTGGCGCGACGACGAAATTATTGATAGCAGCGTATCGCGGCAACAGCTGCTGGCCTTAGCAGCCGAGCAAAGCGACAATTGCGTGAAAGTGCCAAAGGTGTTGTAGTTATGAAAATTATTGAATTAGTCGATAGGATTAAAAAAGGCGAGACCACTGCGCGGGCGCAAGTCGAGCGGTCGCTCGCCAAAGCCCAAGAAACCGAGGAATATCATGCGTTGCTCAGCCTGACGGCAGAGCGCGCTCTGCAGCGAGCTGACGAGATCGACGAGCGGATCAAAAATGGTGAGAACCCGGGCGTCCTGGCGGGCGTACCGTTCGTGGTCAAGGATAATTACTTGGCGTTCGGCGCGCCAACTACTGCGGCGGCGAAAATGCTCGAGAACTTTCAAGCGCCAGTCCAGGCGACCGTCGTCGAGAAGCTTGAAGCGGCCGGCGCGATTTGTATTGGTAAGTCGAATCTCGATGCTTTTGCGCACGGTGGTTCGACCGAGAACTCATATTTTGGCGCGACGCATAATGCCGTTGATCAGACCAAGGTAGCCGGCGGTTCGTCGGGCGGTTCAGCGGTCGTAACGGCTCTAGATGTGGTACCGTTTGCACTTGGTACCGATACTGGCGGCTCGATTCGCCAGCCAGCTAGCTTTAACGGTGTCTACGGCTTCAAGCCGACTTATGGTTTGAGTAGCCGTTACGGTGCGGTGGCGATGGCTTCTAGCACCGACACGATGGGTTGCTTCGCACGGCATGCCGACGATGTGGCATTAGTCACTAGCGTTATGGCTGGCCGTGACGATAAAGATATGACGACGCTGCCGGATTACTTTGAAATGCAAAAATCAGCAGGCGAGCGTTTGAGGGTTGGCCTGATCAGCGAGGCGATGGGCGACGGCGTCGACGCAGAAGTTCGCGCTAACGTTAATGATTTTGCCGATAAATTACGCGCAGCTGGCCACGTGGTCGAAGATGTTGATATGCCAAGTCTTAAATATGCTTTGGCGATTTATTATATCGTCGTGCCAGCAGAAGTTTCTAGCAATCTGGCGCGCTACGACGGCGTGCGCTACGGCTATCGCGCCGAAGGTGTCAAAACGCTAGCCGAGCTCTACGGCCGCAGCCGCAACGAAGGCTTCATGACCGAGAACAAACGCCGCATCATGATCGGCAGCTATGTGCTATCCAGCGGCTTTTTCGATGCTTATTATCTGAAGGCTCAAAAGGCGCGCACTGTTTTGATTAACGAATTCAACAAGCTGTTTGAGAAGTACGATTTCTTGCTGCTGCCAACCGCGCCGACACCGGCGTTTGGTCTGGGTGAAAACACTAGCGATCCAGTCAAGATGTACTTGGCGGATGTCATGACGGTGCCGCCGAGCTTGGCAGGTTTGCCGGCGATTAGTATACCGGCAGGTAGTAGTTCTAGCGGCTTGCCAATCGGCGCGCAGTTAGTCGGCCCGATGAAGTCCGACGCTAAGTTGATCGCGCTAGCAGGCGATATGGAGGGTGAAAATGAACAATAATTTCGCAACGTGGTTTATTTTGATCGCGGTACTGATTTTGGCGATTGTCGGCGCAGTTTTCATTGCCTTTGCTAGCAAGCGTTCGCCGAAGCTCAAAGTCGAAAAATTCCGCGCCCGCTGGCTGGCGATCGAAAATAGTCTCGACAAAGAAAGTGCTCCTAGTTGGCAGCTAGCTATCCTTAATGCTGATAAGCTTGTTGACAAAGCCTTGCGCGATAGCCACTACAAGGGCGAGACTATGGGCGAGCGCATGAAAGCCGCTGGTAAGGTTTGGTCAAACGCTAACCATATCTGGGGCGCGCACAAGATTCGTAACCATATCGCGCACGAATCCGACGTCAAGATAAATTACGATATTGCGCGCCGCGCTCTGGCCGCTTACAAGCAAGCATTGAAAGATTTAGGAGCAATCTAATGGCAGCATCTGACGAAATTTTACAACAATATGAAATGACCATTGGCATCGAGTGCCACGTCCAGCTGGCGACCAAAACCAAGCTGTTTAGCCCGGCTGATAATGACGCTCGCGATGCTGAGCCGAATAGTAAAACGCACGAGATTGACTTTGGTCTGCCGGGCATGCTGCCGGTGCTTAACAAGCACGCTGTCGAGCTGGCGGTGCGTGCCGGTAAAGCCCTAAACGCGCCGATTGCTCGCGTCAGCCGGTTTGATCGCAAACATTATTTCTATCCTGACCTGCCAAAGGGTTATCAGACCTCGCAGATGTATCAGCCGATTATTTTGGCTGGCTATGTCGATGCACCGCTGGAGGATGGCTCGCTCAAACGAGTGCGGATTCACCACGCGCACATGGAGGAAGATGCTGGTAAATTGACGCACCACGACGGCTACTCGTTGGTCGACCTCAACCGCGCTGGTACGCCGCTAATCGAAATCGTCTCTGAGCCGGATATGC